>TARA_R110002124_G_scaffold243235_1_pt1 | contig 58283 bp, 55 predicted proteins | sample TARA_R110002124 | Tara Oceans TARA_R110002124 (sample SAMEA4397445) | marine metagenome | biome: Polar Biome; feature: [SRF] surface water layer (ENVO:00010504); material: water (ENVO:00002006), including particulate matter (ENVO:01000060) such as... | depth 5 m
CTACCTCGCCGGAAGCGGGCCTTCCTGAGTTCCGCTAAGGGTCGGGAGCCGACGTTCTCACGGCTCCGGAAACCGGACCTTGGACCGCCCCGCCGGAGGCCTCTGCCAAGGTGGTCGCACGAGGCGAGAAAGGCGATCCAGCCGAGTTTAATCCGGCCGACCCCTATGCTCTACTGGGCCGATGAGAACCCCCGCCCTCATCGTAGCCTTCACTCTGTTTGCAGGAGCCTGTTCCGGCACGCTGAACCCCAGTTCAGGGTCATCGTCCGGGCAAACACTCAAACTGGCCGCCTGGAACATCGAGCATCTCGCCGAGGCGGATGGGACCGGCTGTCGTCCGCGCACGGAAGCTGACTACGCCGCGCTGCGGAGCTATGTGGCGGAGTTGGGCGCTGACGTGATCGCCTTCCAAGAGGTTGAGTCCAAGGCCGCTGCCGAGCGGGTGTTCGATCCCGCCATTTACACAGTGGTGATTGAGGATCGGGTCGGCACAGGCCGGCGCGGTGCCTGCCGAGGCCGAGAGGGACTGACGATAAACGCCCAACGGACGGGCTTTGCCATCCGCAAGGACATCCCGTTCGAGCGCCAGCCGGACTTCATCGATGTTCAGGTCGGCAATCCCGATCTCCGGTCCGGCGTTGACCTGATCGTCCGCCCGCAAGGAGGCGAGCCCGTCCGGGTCTTGTCGGTCCACCTGAAATCCGGCTGCAGCTCCGGCGATCGCAACGAAGCCTGCGCGGTGCTCTTCCAACAGGTCCCCATCATGGAGCGGTGGATCGACGAACGCTCCGCCGAAGGTGTGCGGTTCGCAGTGATGGGCGACTTCAACCGACGCCTGACGATGCGGGATGATGCCGTGTGGGCGGATTGGGACGACGCCTCGCCGCCGAATGCTGACCTTGCCTTCGCATCCGGAGAGCGGTCGGCCCAGTGCAATCCGCGCTACCGGGACTTTATCGACTTCATCGTGCTGGATCGCCGAGCGACTACCGCTTTGATGGGCTTCGAAGAAAAGACGTTCGCAAGTGAGACCCTGAGTGATCACTGTGCGGTGGCGGCCCGCCTGAGCCTGCGGTGATGAGCGTCCTCCGTCCATTGAACCGTGGATGGGAGCGGCTGCGATCCGCGTGGTCTAGGAACGATGGCAAACCCCGGGAGGAATGGGCTCCGGGGCTCGATCTCAAGGAAATGGTGTTGATCGGGGCGCTGGTGGTCGTGGTCGCCACGATGGCCGTGGCTGTGGTCGCCCCTCTTGCCTGAGAACCCGAGTGTTGGCCCGAAGCCGGCAGTGTCCGGAAGGGCCGGTGGGCCGCAGGCCGCCGACGGGTCGGAAGCGGATCACGTCGGTGTTTAGGCCTCCGCGTTGTCATCCAGCCCGACTGACCGGAAGGGGCCTTCATCAACCGAAGGAGGCCCACATGAGTGTTCTGGACAAACTTGAACTGACCGCTGGCGGCGAACGCCGAGCGACCTATGACCCTGTGCAGGTACGCCGCCGCAAACTGGCGGCGGGCCTGCTGGATCAGATCAAACTGCTCGACGCCATCGAGCAGGGCGAAACGCACACGAAGACGAAGGTCCGCAAACAGATTGCGCAGGGCACGAACGATGTGGTCACGACGCAGGAGGCCCGCTCGGTGTCGGCGTGGTGGACGATCGACGACGACGGCAAAGTCCACTTCGCCATCCGGTACGGAGCGATGCGCCTGAAGCTGAAGGGCACGAACGACACGATCGTGTGCAAGTCGCTCGGCGACCTCCGCCAGATCCTTCCGCCGCTGAGGCAGGAAGCTCTGACGGGCTCGTTCGATGCGGCGCTAGCCAAGGCCGCTGCCGAACTTCAAACGCGGTTCACGCCGAAGACTGCAGCCAAATCCAAATAGCGCTTTGAAGGTCAGCCAGGTGTTCCCCGGACGCTTGGCTGACTTCCAAAGTCATCTCTCTGACAGTATGAGCTTGCCAGCGGCGTGCGCCTCATCCGGCGGCAAGTCCGAGACGGTGATGTCGCCCACAATGTCGCCGCTGGGGTCCATCTGGACCACCGACGGAGCACCTCGGATCGCCACGTACAGGGCGCCTGCAAACTCGATGTGATCGATTAACTCTCGAAGGCTGCTGGCCGTTCTCGCTCTAGCGTCCCGTCGTTCATCCGACGGCGGCCCATCCAGTAGGTGATGAACGGCTGCGACACGATCGATGTGCATTTCAGGGCTGACTGAGCCCCGAGCGTGTTCGAGGCGAACCCTCAAACTTTCTGTTGCGGCTTCGGCAGAAGCGATGTCGGTGCGGGCTCCCAGCCACCGCTGGCGGGCCTCTTGGTCGCCAGTCTCTTCGAACAGGTCGAGCATCCGCTTGGCCCGGGCCTTCGCATTCTCCAGCTCCCTGAGTGCCCGGTACTCAGCATCCACGAGGCTTGCCGTCCCGTCCGAGTTTTCGAAGAATCCGTCAGACAACGCTGATCGCAGGAAGGCATTCAAAATGCCGCTCTCGATCGGCTCATACCGATAGTGGGTGGCGTGATCGCAGTTGCCGCCGCGAACACGAAGCGCACAGCTTAGGTAGCTAGCCTGTCGCTGAGGATGGGAGACGCCTCTGCGCATTCTGGTCCCTTCGTGGGACTTCAACTGATAAACCATCGGTCCGCCACAGACACCGCAACGACAAAGGCCACTGAGGAGATTCCTGACCTGTCCTCGTTGTCCGTCATTACCTCGGCTCGGCTTCCTGCTGCCCCGAACCGTCGCCCATAGTTTTTCCGAAACCACCGAGGGAAAGTACCCTGAGATCGGTTCGCCGACAGGAACTCGGCGGGTCGATCCGCGGGGCTTGGTGTGTGGTTGAAACTCGCCGATGACGGCGGGGTTGGACAGGATCTTCTGGACATAGCTGGAATGCCAGGCGGTCGCTTGGCTCTTGCCTCTGCCCCACGGCTCGACGCCTCTCCGGTTCAGGTCGGAGGTGATCAATCGCTTTCCTTCTCCATCGGCGGTTCGCTGGAAAATCTCATGCACGATCGCTGACCGATCGGGGATCACTTCGAATCCTGTCTTGTTCGGATCAAGCCGCAACCATGCCGGACAGACGCCGGTGATCGGACGGCTGTCAGCGTGTCCCAGCCGATCCCTTTTGATCTTCCAGCTGGCGGCGAGACGCTCGCTTTTGTGTCGGCTTTCTTCGTGAGCCCTGAACGAGTTGAACACCAATCCCATGAAGCCCATCAGGTTGGTGCTGATGGTATCCGCCGTGATGACGTACCCGTCGTTTGCCGTGGCAATAGAGACGCCGAGGTCCGTCACTCGCTGAATCCAAGCGATCACCTTGGCTGGTGGAAGTCGGCTGATCCGGTCCAACTGCTCGACGACGATGGTGATGTCCCGGGGAAGCCTTCCAGCCTCCACCCGTCGGATCACGTCACCCAAGTTTCCGGTCAGGACGTTGGTACCTGCATAAGCGCTGGAGCCTTCGTCAGTGACCCTTTCGAGGATTTCCAGCTCGTGTTGCGAGCAGTATCGCTCGACCACTTGGAGCTGCCGCTCGAGTGTCGATCCTTTTCCCTGTTCCAGTGAGCTCCAGCGAGCGTAAGCAATGGCTAACATGCCAATCGCCTAGCTGAAAAATTTGTGCTGTTAAACAAATAACTTGCTGTTCGTCGGCCCGCCCGGCTCGGGCAAGTCGATGCTGGCCCAGCGTTTGCCGGGCCTGCTGCCGCCCCTGACCCCGGCCGAACTGCTGGAAACCTCGATGGTCTGGTCGGTGGCCGGGCTGATCGAGCGCGGGGCCCTGACCCGCGACCGGCCGTTCCGCAGCCCGCACCATTCGGCCAGTATGGCGGCCCTGACCGGCGGCGGACTGAAGGCCCGGCCGGGTGAGGCCTCGCTGGCCCACAATGGCGTGCTGTTCCTGGATGAACTGCCGGAATACAGCGCCCAGGCCCTCGATTCCCTGCGCGCCCCGCTGGAAACCGGCGAGATCGTCGTGGCCCGGGCCAATGCCCATATCCGCTATCCGGCCCGGTTCCAGCTGATCGCGGCGATGAACCCCTGTGGCCGTGTTGCCATGTCGACGCGTGTTCCAGCTTCTGGAAGATGGAGCAGCATGATCTCGACATCTTCACGTCCGATCACGATCCGCTCTGTGATCGCCTCCACGATCTGTCGTTTCTCTTCCTCTGGAAGATCTGTCCATCGGGTAGTTAGGTCACGTGCCTCTTCGAGAATCTCCTCACGCGAAGCGGCTGTGATGCGGAGCACATCGAGTTCCGCCTGGAGGCGCGGCAGCTCATCCTCAAGCTGGGCGCGACGGAGCGACAGCGGATTATGCCGGCGTCCGAAGTCTTCGGTTGAAAGAGCCTTTGCGGAATAGAGATCGAACAGACCCTGTTCGTCAGTTGCGATGTGCTTAAGTTCGGCTTCGGTGGTTTCGATGAGGCGCTGCTTTTCGCGCATGGCTTCGACCGCGGCGACATTGTGCGCCTCGATCTCATCAGGGGAGACGAGGATGTGATGAAGCTGCTCGCGATAGATGGCCTCCAGGTCGCTGCTGGGGATCTTGATGCGGCAGCTCTCGCAAACATATTTCGATGAGCCGGTTCGGACGTACATCTTCGATCCGCAGGCGCAGTGCGCGAAGCCAGCGAAAAGGTGTCGGGTGCGCCGCGCCGCAGGCTTCCTGCTAGCTTTTCCGGCCTTCACGATGCTCGCGCATTCCTCCCAAAGATCCTCCGGGACGATGGCCTCCACTTCCGTGTAGACCCACTCGCTTTCTGGTTTCAGGCTCCAGTTCTTCCCGCGATCATCGGTGCGCGTGTAGTTCGCGCGATGGAGACCCTTGGCGGTTGGGTCGAGGAGAAGGCGGGAGACGGTGGTGTCGGAAAATGGGGAGCCGTTTCGGGTGCGATAGCCCCGCTCGTTGAGGATGCGAGCCACGGCCTTCTTCCGCCGGTGTTCCCGGAATAGCTCGTGAAGAAGCACACGCACCGGAGCCTCAGCCGGATCAGGCACCAAACGCTTTTCGTGCCAGCGATAGCCGAATGGTGCTGCTCCGCCGATTGGTTTGCCCAGCTTGGCCCGGATAGGCACTGAGGCTGACACGCGGTCTGCGATCTCCTCGCGCTCCCATTGGGCCATGGCGGCGATCATCGTAAAAAAGAGCCGCCCAGCAGGACTGCTGGTGTCGATAGCTTCCTGAAGCGAAATCAGATCGGCGTCCGACTCGCGGAACAGCTCGGCAAACTCCAGGAGTTCTCGGGTGTTGCGGGCCAGGCGGGCGAGCTTGGAGAAGACAAGCCCAGAGATCGTGCCGGCCTTGATCTGCGCCAACATCCGCTGCGCTTCCGGGTGCGCGATAACGGCCTTGCCGCTTACGGCGTCGAGGCGGAAGACTTCAACCACTTCCCAGCCACGGCTTTCGGCGTAGTAGCGGGCACGCCTCTCGTGGTGCTCGGGGCTTTCCCCGCGGACCTGATCCTCGGTTGAAACGCGGATCCATATCCCAACCCGCTTTGGCCTCTCGAGTGGTTGCATTGCCTGTGCCCTCTCTTGTCTCCACGCTACGCTCTTTAACGGCTTGTGTGAATCCGACAGGGGATGACAACGCTTCTCGATTGGGAGCCGCGACCGCCTATGCGCTGGGCCCTATTCCAGCGGGGTGATTGCCGCGCTGAATGGACGGCTCGGCGAGCCATCGAGCATGAGCTTCAGATAGACGTGACGGTTGGGGAGGTTGATGAGATCGAGCGTCCCGAACCTGGGCTGCAGTTCCTGAGCGAGGGGAGACGCGTCCTCCGCTCCCACCCGAAAGGCGATCAAACTGCCGGCATTGCCAAACACCGCGCTTCGGACGGCGGGCTCAAGCTGGTCGAGATGCTGGTGAGCGAGGATCAACCCGGCCCCATATTTTCGCAACTCAGACATCATGTTGACGAGGGAGAGGGTGGTGAAGCTCTGGAACTCGTCGGCGTAGATGAAGAAGGGGCGGCGCTGTTCGGGAGCGATGTTCGCGCGGCTAAAGGCAGCCAAGCCGAGCGTCGTGACAATGAGGCCTCCCAGGATCAGGCAGGCGTCCTCGCCGAGCTGTCCCTTTGAGAGATTCACGATCAGTCCGCGACCCTCGTCCATGAGCGGACGAAGCCGAACCTCGGACACCGGTGTTGCCAGGATACGAAACAGGGTGGGGTCGGCCAGGAGGGCCCCCAGCTTGTTCTGAATAGGAGCCACCGCCTCGGCTCTAAGGCGGGCGGGATAGTTTTCGAATTCCGTGGTCCAGAACTCCTTGACCACCGGGTTCTCGACCTTTCGCGCTACGGCCTTTCGGAACTTCTTGTCCGAGAACAGGCGCAGGATGTCGGGCAGACTCGCGTCATCGCGTTCCAGGAGCGCGTAGAGGGCGTTGCGGAGAACATGCTCCATGCGCACGCCCCATGCTTGGGGCCATTGCTTGCGGAACGTCTCCAGGATGCCGGCGGCGGCGAGGGGTATGCGTTCCGGGTGGACGCGATGGAGCGGATTATAGCCGAACGGCTGTGCTGGGTCGGGGGCGTTCAAATAGGTGATGCGATCGCGGAGAGCATCAGAAGCCCAAGCCCAAACTCGTTCCGCCAGATCACCGTGCGGATCGATAAGTGCGAAGCCGCGGCCGGCGATGATATCCTGACGCAAAAGCACTTCGAGCATCGTCGACTTCCCGACGCCTGTCTTACCCACGATGTACATGTGCGAAAGGCGATCACCCTGGGCGATGCCGATGCGTTGCCGAGATCCATGAAAATTTGACGACGCGAAAAAAGACGGGCGATCGCGAGGGTCAATCATAGTCCTCATGGTGTGCCGAGATATCAACCAGCGCATGGCGGTAGCGCGGCACTGTTGAGGGCGGTCGGGCGCTAAAGAAGGACCCCGAGGGTATCGGGGTCCAAGGGATCAATTGGGGTCGGGCTCGCTGAAGGCTTGCAAGCAGGCAGCGGCTTCGTTGGCCTTTGCTGCTGCGGTGAAGACGGCCCGGCGGTCGCCGTTGAGAACCTCGAGCCAGGACGAAACATAGGCGGCGTGGTCTGGTCTCGGTTCGTTCGCGATCCTCAGGTCCGCGCAAAGAAATGCGGCACCAAGTTCAGCGACCAACTCCTCAAAAGCATAATCATTGTCGCCAAACCGGGTCCCGAAAGTACGATTGAGACGATGTGGTGCGCCGGTCCAGTGGGTGAGTTCGTGGAGCAGGGTGCTGTAATAGGCTTCTCTCGCTGAGCTCGTTGGAGAGCCCCGGAACCGGTCTTGAGCAGGAAGCTCAATGCGATCGTAGTCTCGGCGATAGCAGGCGCGCGACCCGCCATGCACGACAACGGCTTTGGTGGCGGTAATGAACGCCTCCACCTCGATCAAGGCTTCGACCATGGGCACTGGCGCGGGCCCTGGCGGTTGCCATCCATCCACCTGGTCCAGATTAAAGACCCGAGAGGCGCGGGCGACGAGGCGGAAGCGACCCGACTCATCGAGTTCGTTCGTAGGGGCCGTGTTCAGGCGATTATAGAACACAATGACAGTCCCATGCTCGCCGCGGCGGACCTGGGCACCGAGCCGCTCCCACTGCCGGTAACTTGCCCACCATCCGGTCCCGTATCCCGACATGACCGCCTCGGCCCACAGGGCCACGACGTTCACACCGCGATAGCTGTGGCCGGTGAGGGCGTTTGTTGGCCGGCCGGTCGCGGTACCGACATGCCACGGCATCACGAAGGCACCGGCTCCGGCCTCAATGGCGGAGACAATCTTGTTGGTGATGGTCCGATACAGGTCGAACCGATCGTTTGAAGGTACAGACGTTTTCATTGCTCGCTCCTTGGCGCGGAGGAGCGTCGGACCATTCCGACGCTCCCGGACGCCAGGGAGCGGAGCGTCGATCTGGAGACAGCGTGCTGGATCGGGAACCGGCAAGCACGACGGCAAGGCGGCGCGATCGGTGTCGGGGACAGCAGCGCCAAACAACCGCCGTGCTCGATCGCCTCCCATCGGCGATCATGCAGGCATGTCCCTTTCCCCCGATGAGCTCGAAGAGTTCAAGACGCGCTACCAGCACGCGTTCAACGTTCGACTCTCCGATGAAGAGGCCCTCGACCTCGCCGACCGTTTGGAGGAACTGTACCGCGTGGTCCTGGATCGCTCCGCGGAACCCGGCGAGCTCCCGCGCGCGCCGAATCCAATTTGGCGCACAGAACGTCAGAGCGATTGCGAGAAAGACGCTTCAACGGCGTAGCGTACCACCCTCGCGCCTCCACGCGAGGATGGAGAACCGGCGAGAACGAGGCGCGAGTGCGCACTCAGTCTTCAGAAAATTTAAGGTAGCGCTTGTCGATTCGGCACCTTAAAGTAGTGCAACTCTCGGATAGGGAGAGTCCTATGGCGGCCTATTACGTCAACGACACCGCGCAAGGCTCGTCGGGCGATCACGAGGTTCATATCTCGACCTGCAGCTGGGTTCCGCTCATCAACAGCAAGACCTACCTGGGCGACTACTCGTCCTGCAGTGGGGCCGTCACGAAGGCCATGACGATCTATTCCTCATCGGACGGCTGCGCTTACTGCTGCCCCGACTGCCACAAGAGCTGAGCCCGAACGCTGGAGGTAAACCATGGCAGGCAAGCTTCCAGGGCGACCCAAGACCGATCGGTCTGGCCGGTTCGCCGGGAAGCTCGTCTTGGTTCTGCTCGACAACAAGGACGGGCCATCGATTCGCGCCGGCCGATCTCTCTGGGCCGTTCAACGCGCGCTTGAGTACCAAGCTGGCGAAGACCCCGGTGAGCTCATCATCGTGCCGCCTGGCTTCGTCACCGATTTGGCTTCGGTGCCACGCATTGTCTGGTCGCTCTACCCGCCGGACGGGCCTTGGGCAAAGGAGGCCATCATTCATGACTTCCTCTACGCGACGAAAGGAACGGGCGAATGGCACACGCACCGCGGCATCACGCGGGCGGGTGCTTACTCCCGCAAAGAGGCTGACGACATTCTGAAAGAGGCCATGGCCGACCGGAGGGTGGGGAAGTGGGAGCGCGGCGCGCCGGCCGCGCAGCCTCGATCTCGGACTGCATCGATCGCATCGTTCTTTTCCCAATGGCGACCGACGCCTCCTGCGGCCTCCCTCTAAGACGGCGGGGCCGGCCGATTCCACACTGGCCACGCGCTGATTGGGCCGGACGTCCAACGGAAATATGCACGTCCGGAAGGTTCGGAGCATTTGCGGTAGATTGCGCGGCCCCTTAGGAGCCCAGATCATGCCTAGAGCATTTTCCGATCAGTCTGCATCATATCCCGCTGCGGCAAAGTAGTTGGCGCATTCCTGCGGTGAGTAGGTCTCGATGATGCGGCCGATGGCGTCCCAGAGCTGCTCGATGGACCTGGCGGCGGCCTTTTTCAGCAGGGCCTTGAGCTTGGCGAAGGCGTTCTCGATCGGGTTGAGGTCGGGGCTGTAGGGCGGCAAGAACATCAACCGCGCGCCGACGGCCTCGATGGCGTCCTGAACCGGGGCGCTCTTGTGGGCGGCGAGGTTGTCCATGATCACCACGTCGCCGGGCCGCAGCGTGGGGGCCAGCACCTGCTGGACATAGGCCAGGAACCAGGCCCCGTTCATGGGACCGTCCAGAACCATCGGAGCGGTCATGCCCGACAGCCTCAAGGCCCCCACGAAGGTGGTGGTCTTCCAGTGGCCGTGGGGCACGCTGCACCTCAACCTCTGGCCTCGCGGGGCGCGGCCATGGCGGCGGGCCATCTTGGTCGAGGCCCCGGTTTCGTCGATGAACACCAGCCGTTCCGGATCGAGGTCGAGCTGGTTCTCGAACCAGGCCTGCCGTCGCATCAGGACGTCGGGACGGCTCTGTTCGTCCGCGTGCGCCGACTTTTTTTGAGCGTGATCCGGCGACGCACGAAGAACCGCCACAGGCTCGACAGGCTGGTCCCCACGCCCTGTTCGGCCAGGGCCGCGCGGAGTTCCGCCAGGGTGATGTCGCTCTTGCGCTCGACCAGGCCCAGGATCAGGTCGGCGTGGCCTTCGATCCGCCCCGAGCGACGATCCCCGCCCAGAGGCCCCGGCCGCACGTCGCCCTGTCTGCGGACCCGCGAGCGCCAGCGGATCGCACTGGCCGCACTGACCCCGAACCGCGCCGCCGCCTGACGGCACGACATCCCGTTCTCAATCGCGGCGATCACACGATCCCGCAAATCTACCGAAAGCGCCTTGCTCATTCATGCTGGCCTCCGCCCCCGGCATGAAGGTTGAATCAGAACCTGGACGCCTTGGGAATCCCCCGCGATTCAATCAGGTCGCAAAGTGCTCTAGTGGCCAAAGACCCGCAGAAGGGCGCCCGCCCGGCCACAGACGGTCCCCAGTCCCTCAAGGAACATGAGCAACTGCCGGTCTCGGTTCGTCAGCGCCTTCTTGCGGGCGAGTTCCCGCGTCTGTTCGACATCAAACATATTGCCGGCCACAATCCAGACTTCCCGCTGGAAACTCATATTCGTGAGGGCGACCCGGACGGTCGCGGCGATCTCGGCGTCGGGCGTCCCTCGCGCGTTCCGAAACACCCGTGACAGGCTGACTGCCTTGGCGTTGAACTGGGTCGAACGCTGCCACCGATCGTCGGCGATCCCCTCGACCTGGGCGAGCGCCGAGCAGAAGGCCAGAGACGCGGACGCCTGCCGGCCGACCGCTTCCAGCGCCGTCACGGACGAATGGGTGGTGTCCTTCGTGGCCTTGGCGTGAATGATCGCGACTCGCCGATCACCGACGGCGATGAAGTCACCCAACTCCGAACTGTCGTCGTCGAGCAGAACCAGGTGGAAGTCGCGAAGCGCCGCTTCCAGCTCGTTTCCTCCTCCGGGTCCCGCGGCGTCGCAGCAAGTCTTGATCAGGCCGAAGACGGATTCGGCTGTCCACCGCTTGGGCTTGTCGAAAATCTTCTCGCCCTTCTCCGTCGTCGTTTGGCGGAGGGCCGGGATGGCCACCGCGCATTCAAGGGGTCTGACGGTTCCGTCCGCGGAAAGGGGATCCCGCACCTTGAGGAACTCACCGTGCATATAGACCACCCCGTCCTCCGGGATCAGAACCCGGAAGGCTTGGGCCATGTTGATCTGTTCGAGCAGCGTCACGGCCCGGCGGACCCGACCGGCGGCCTTCGGCGGGTGACGTTCGTTCAGCTGTGAACTGCTGATCTTATAGCGCCGGGTCTTGGGGTTGTAGGCGATCGAGCAATCGACCTTCTCCCCGTCTAAGGCCGTCAGCGAGAAGTGCAGATCGGTCCCGATGTCGGCGCAGAGGTCGTCGTACGCCATCAGACCCTCGGGCGCTTGGCCGTCCTCCAGCTGCCGTTGGCCGAAAGCCCCCAACGCCTCTTCGGACAGATCGAGCAGGATGTTGATCGGCGCCCTGGCCTTGGCGGGATCCGCCGCAACGGGCGTCGCATATCGACCGAAAACCCGGCTGGCGGTCCGCTTAGGATCCGCCAGCTGTGCGGCCAGGGATTCGACCCACGCCCGGTATTCCGGATACGCGACATTGCTCTCGGTGGCGTCCGTGACCTTGCCCCGAACCAGACCGAGATAGCGCCCGGTAGCGCCAACGTAGCCACTGGCCGTCGTGGGACGGAGCATGGGATTGAGCAGATCCGTGAAGGTTTCGGCGAACGATCGCGTGCGCTGCGTCATCGATCGGATCGCTCGATCGGAGATGTCCAGTGAGTTGGCGGACACCTGGGTGATCACGGCGTCTTCCCCAAGCAGCCGGGCGATCTCGCCGGCCTCGGCACGGGCCATCTGGAGCTTCGCGGGATCGAACGCCACGCCATCGGAGTCGTAGACGAACACATAGCCGTCGACCCGGCTGAGAATACAGATTCCCAGGCGCCATTCGGTGATGAAATGATTCGCCAGATAGGGGCTCTCGCTGACCGCGAAATAGGTCCAGCCCCGCGCGTTTGCGTCCAGGCCCGAGATCTCCCGGACGACGAAGCGGTTTTTGGCGAGGATGGCTTCCCGCACGTCCCGGGCCGCCTGTTCGATGTCGAACTCGGCCTCCGCCGCGAAGACGGCAGCCCGTTTCGGCAGCAGGATGTCGCCGGCTCCGATCGAGCCGGCGGCGGGCAAACGGCTCCGGAACCGGCCATCGACGTACTGCATCTCCGGCATCTGCTCGACGATCTTTTCGGGCAGATAGGCTTCGCTCTGGACAATGTCTGCGCGGTGCTCGGCGGTATGATGTTCAAACGCGATGAAGCGTTCCCATTCCCTCTCGACCTCCGCCAACGCCCCGGCCGGCGCCAGAACGAATGCGGTTTGATGCTGAACGCGGGTCGTGTCGGTGGACCGGAGGACGCGCCCGATCTGCTGGACGAGCTGGCGCGTATTGGTGAAGCCGTCGAACAGGGCGACGACGACGAAGGTCGGCTCGTCGATCCCCTCCAGAAGCTTGGTCTGATGAAGCCAGAACCTGGCCAAGGGATATTTTTGAATGGCGGCGGTGACCGACCTGTGGCGGTGTGTGGGCGCAGGCTTGACGACGCCGTCGTCGTCCTTGGTCGAGCCGTTGCGGACGCGCTCGTGAACGAGAACGGGCCGTTCCCCGAGTTCGCGTTCGATCGCAGATTGAAGCAGCTCAAGGACCTCGAATGAGCCGGCGCGTACAATGACGCGCGGTGAGGCGACGGGGACCCGACGCCAAAGTTTCGGCAATTCCGCCTTCAGGCCGGCCACGAAGGTCGCGACTGCGGTCTGGTCCTCGGCGGTCAGGGCTCGGCTGATCTTCCCGTCTTCGTCGGGTTCCAACTCGACGGGCTTGGCGCGGGCCTTGCCACCGTCGGACAGGGGGACGAATTCGATGGCGCGTACGATGTTCTGGTCGCGAGCGGCGGGGAAGGGGAAGTTGAAGACGAATTTCCCCCGCACCTGGAACAGTTTGTAGTCGTTCCGGAACGGGGTCGCGCTCAGCAGGATCACCGGCCGCGCGAGTTCTCGCACGCTGCGGCTCCAGGCCGGCGCGGGCTCATAGTGGCCCTCGTCCACGATCACGAGATCAAAACCCTGAAGCCAGGTCATTGCGGCCGAGGCCTGGCTCAGCTGTTCAGCGGCCCGATCACTAAGGGCCCCCTCGCTTCGCAACTTCTTCTCCAGCCGGTCGCGCGTGCTTCGAATCTGGTTCAGCGCTTGGAGCGTGCCGACGACCACGAGACGCTCATCCTCCGCGCCTTGGGTGATCGCGCCCAGAACCCGGGAGTTCGGAAGCAGCAGTTCGACCCGGGCCGGCGGGACGAGGGTATTCGACCAGATCGCGCCCTCTGGAGCGGGATATCCAATGTGCCGCCAGAACCGGCATGCGATGTCGCTCTTGAGTTGATCGGTCAGGGCGGTGCGGGGCGTGAGCACGAGGACACGGCGCACCTTGGGAAGGCAGCGCGCGATGGTCGCCACAACCCCGGACTTGCCCGTTCCGGTGGGCATCTTGATCAGGGCCGCCTCAAGCCCGTCCGCCGACCCGTGGTCCGAGCAAACGTAGGCGGCGGCGAAGGCGATCGCGGACCTCTGGTGCCCCCAAAGAGGCCGGACGGAATCAGCGCCGTTCCAGAACGCCCCTGCTTCAAGTGCGACAATGGCGGCCTTGAAGTCCTCCAGATCCCTGATGTCTCCCTGCGCGAGCGAGGTGTAGGGGCTGTCCGCTAGATAGCTCAGGCTCACTGCAATCCACCTCGTTCAAGTCTCGCCAGGCGGGCAGATCGTGCGGCCGCTATGCCCAGCGCCCATTGGCGCCGCCAAGACAATCAGGCGGTGTTTCGCCAAGGGTCCGATTGCCGCGGAGCGTCTGCGCTTGCGTGAGCCTTCACCCAGACCACGAGTTCGTCGATCTCGTGAAACAGGCTCTCGAGCGCTTGCCCGATCATCGGGTTGTTTCCGCTAGGCAATGCGCGGCGCACATCGGTTTGCAGCGCGACGCATCGCTTCCCGAGCGCTCGCATGAAGCCGATCTCAAACGCCACGCCGTCATCGATCGCGGCCCCGTCCAGGATGGCGACCAGAAAATCCGCGTCCGCCATGGCGCGTGTATCCTGCTCGAATATCCGCCGTTCCGCGACCACCAGCGGCACGCCGGCCGCGATCATGTCGCTGAGCAGATAGCCGTCCCGCTGGGGTACGAACACGTCGACGTACGGACTCAAAAGTCCGCTCACCGCTTCGTTGAAGTCTCGTTCCCGGCAGTTGAACAGGGGCGCCGCGAGGTAGGCTTTCAGTCGCGAAGTCATGAGGTCGGCGCCTCAGCGAACTTGAGGAGCTCGCCCCCAATATCGACGGGGGTGTAGTCGTCGAGATAGATGATCCGTGCGATCTCCTTGGCCACATCGGCCGCCGACCGGCCCAGAGTGCTCACGACCGATTTATCCACTGCACCATAGACCTCATCCAAGGAGTTCATGAGTGCCTTCACTGCATCATCATCCCAATATTTGTGCTTGAAGCTATTTCTGATCCGCAGTTCGGAAACGTCGCAGTCCAGATAGATCACATGACCCTGTTGTATCGAGTAATTCGATCCACACGTCATCGATTCGATAAGCGACGATGCTTTCGCTTTACGGTTCTCGGGCGGCCCAAACGTCAGGGGGTCCAGCGGACAGCGGTCGATAATATGGATTCCCTCCTGGTGCTTGTCGAGCGACATATTTTTCTTTTTGAACTGCTCAGCCACCCACTTGTCGATGCCTTCAACCGCGGCAGACTTCACCTCCTTCTCAGGAACAGCGAGCTCGGGTAGGCGCTCATCGACCCATTCGTCGTAGGTTATGAGGTTCCTGAAATTGCCGGCGGCGGTGCTCTTTCCCGCACCGATTGAGCCCACAAGGTAATAGACAAACTTCCTGCAGCTCTCGGAATTGTTTAATTTGAACGTGTCTTCGTCCATAAGAATAAATTCGGCTAGATTTTTAATGCCCGGCGCGTCCAGGAACAAAGTATACAGGTTGTAGGAACTGAAATTCGCCCTGAATATTGTACGTCGGGTTTTTTCGTCGAATTTTGCTCCCTTGGGCAGGAAGTGGACGATATAGTGAATGTGGCCCGGGTTCGTTACAGCGCTCTGCCTTAGAAGGCTCTGAAGCGTGGTGTCCTCCAGGGACAGGCCGATCAGTATGCAAGTGTTCCGGAACAGATGATTGGAAAGATGCAGATATTTTCCGGTCGCGGCGTTTATAAGCTGGTCCTGGAATGCGTCGTCCGAAAAGACGACTTCGGTGCTTGATCCATCTTCAAAGATCGCAGGAAGGAAGCCGTTCGGGTGATAGACAACGCTGTTGTCCTTCTGAAACTGAGCGTTCGGCCGGTCAGTGACTTCGTAGCCCTTCGTTTTCAAGAGCTCTTCACTTGTTCTGGCATGCATGAGCATCTGCTCAACAGTGTCATCAAAGTTATAGTTCACCGTCAGCGGTGATTGTTTAATAATCCCTCTGAACGCCGTGAGGTACGGATGACTGTCGATTAGCCGCCGCCTTCTTCGGTAATCTATGTCTTTATAAAGTTGCTTGTGGATGATCTTCAACCAATCGCTTTTTATTCTTTGCTCTTCAAGTAGGCCTATGGAGCCGGAAAACCCGGCCGCATTTATCCGCGAATCCCGAAAGTGACTGAAAAGCATGTGTGTAAGCGAAGCGAGCGACTTGGATATCTGTCCTTTGTCGCTGACCTCCGACACCTTGATGCGCTCCATGAGTTCACCGGCGTCCACGTCGGGATCCGCAGCGATACGCTCGACGAGTTCACTCCAGTCGGGAAACCCCAGATCCTTGCCGGCCCCTGAGCCGAAGATCAGCCCCAAGCGCTTCCGGTGGTGCTGAGCCCTGAGGTGAACGACCGCCTTGGGCGCAACGGCCATAAGGCCCGGTGCGGGCTTCTTGTTTCCGTTACCCTTCGCCATTGGAACCGCCCTGTTCAAAGAGGTCTAACTGAGGGCTCGGGCGGCTTGGCCGGTGCCAGCCGTCCGGAGCAATGGATGCGGACGGCGGCGGCTTCAGGCCGGCCGTCACGTCGATGTAGAATTCCAGCACGTCGAGAAAGTCGTCGTCGGGGCGATAGAAGAGATGATCGAGGTTCCACAGGCCGCTGGCGTTGATCCGCCAATCCGGGCTGGACTCGCCAAGCCACCCCTCGCTGCCGGCGGGATCCAGGAGATAGGAGCGCGACAGGAAGCCAATGAGATTTCGCTCCAGATAGGCCCGATCGCTCTTGGGTCCTGGTTCATCCGGAATGTCGAGCCAGAGGAGGTGCATTCGCCCGACCTCGGCCGAGACTTTTTGTTCGAGCTCCGCCTCTGTCGTTCGGATCGCCGCCGGCGCTGTCTGGCCGACGCCCCAGGAGGCGGCCTGGTCGGCGGCGTGGTCGCCCCGAACGAGCAGAGCTCGGCCGACATGCGACCGGAAGATGGAGGATCGGTGGCTGCCGCCACCGTAGTTGGTCCCGCGATGCGTGCTGATCCGGTCCCAAAGGGTCGTGCGTGAGCCTGCGCTCACGGCATGGGTGCCGATCCGGGTGATGCCCAGTCCGGTTTTCTTGACCCCTGGTTCGACCACGAGATAGACCCCGCGCGCGGGCCAGGGCGTCCTTCCAGAACTCTCGCTCAAGAGTCGCCCTCCGCCCTGGTTCACGAGCAAGCGGCGCATCAGACGATTGAACCGCGGGCGCATGGACTCGAGCTTGTCCTCGTCGTTCAGCACACGAAGCTGTTGGAGACGCGCGCCGAGGGAGAGGCGGCCGAGAGGCAGTTCGATGCGGCAGCCCTGGCCGCGAACGATGGCCTCCAAGGGGGCGACGTAGTCAACTCCACTGTAGAACAGCGCGCGATCCCCGGGCTTGAGACGGCTGGAGAGCGCCTCTCTGACTCCGGCGGCCCAGCCGATCTTTTGCTGGGCGGACATCGTCTTCAGGGTCTGCTCATAGGGGGCGATACGGTCGCCGAGATTTAGCAGGCCGTGTTTCGCCGAGAGGATATAGACCGAGCGCGTGCGATCGAGCGCCGCCAGAAGCGACTTGCGGTACAGCGGGGACGTGTAGAGCGTCGCCGCCAGCGCCGGTGAGGAGGCCTTTGTCTTGGCGCAAGCGACGAAAGCGACGTCAGCCATATCAGTCTATTGTCGCCCAGGCGTGGGTGTGCAGCCTGCAGGCGTCGCAAACGTGGCAGGGCGACACGGAACCATCGACCATCTGCGGCTGGTAGCAGCTCCAGGTGTCCCATTCCCCGAGTCCCAGAGCGTTTGCCTTTTCCGCGATCTCGCGTTTGCTGAGCTCGAGGAGGGGGGCGGTCAGCACCGGCGCCTCGGGGTTTGCGATCGCCATCATGGCGCGGAACGACGCAAAGAACTCCACCGTGCAGTCAGGGTATCCGGAGAAGTCGACGCAGTTCAGCCCGATCTGAACCTCGTCGGCTCCCACGCCCGCAGCGTGAGCGCAGGCCAGAGACAGAAACACCACGTTCCGGCCGGGCAGGAAGGCGGGGGACACGTCGGCGCTCATCGTTTCGACAACACGGTCCGTCGGAATAACCCGGTCCGGTTTTGACCAGTCCACCCGCACGACTTGCCTGGGGATCCCCAACGCCTCGCAATGGCGCTTGGCGAACATCAGCTCGACGCTGAGGCGCTGGCCATAGTCCATCCCAAGGCTGATGACCTCGTGCCCGTCGCGATGCGCCTGGTAAAGGCATACGGTGGAGTCCATGCCTCCGCTATGTAAGATGAGCACACGTTTCGGCATTCTCGCCCCCCGCGATCTGGCTTCCATCGAGCCTTCAGCCAGCCCTCGCAGACCGTGCTCTTTACACTCCGCACAGCGGTCGAACGGGCCTACGACTCTCACCGGGGAGGGAAGATTGATTCTATTTCGCGCAAAAAGGCAATTCCGGCTTTCTGCGCCGAAATCTGTGCACGCCTTGGGCGAGCATCGGCTTTGCGGACCCGCCGCCGAAACCGCTCTGCGGCTGGCCATTGGCCTAGCAGGTCTCGATCTGCTGCAGGTCACCCTTTTGTCCCGGATGAAGGCCATGGGCCGCGTCTCGGGCGCACCGGCACCCTGGAGAAGGTAGAGCGGTCCTACATATCCCGGACCGTCTGTCTGGTAGTCAAAGCGGACACCGTAGGCGTACTTCGGTAGCCAGGCGGCCGGATCGTCTTCGTCCTCGAGGCCCCAGGCCTCCCGCACTGCGCGCACAGCCCCGACCGCCGCCCATTCCTGGCGGGTGAGTTCGTATGGTTTGTTCATATGCCCCAACCTTACCACAGGGCTCGAAATCGCGCCGGCTGTGGCGGCGGGCTTCGTCTAGATCGTTGGCCCGAAATCCGTGCGCGGGATCGTCAAATCGCGGGCGATATGACTGGCCAAGATTACTCCGGCTTACACATCCAGCGTGCCGAGCCGCCCGCGGGAATCTTCGGAGGCGTCCTGATCCGCGAGGAAGACATGAGCTCTCAGGTCGCCCGCGTCAGTCATCCTGTCGCTCGGGCTCATCTGGCTGATCCTCCGGCTCGGCATCTGCGAGCGCCATGCGGGGCAACGACCTCGGAGCGAACAGGCCGGGTCGCCCGCCCGGTCCGCCCGAGAAAACCTCGACACGGGCGGAGCCGGACAGATCGTCGGGCGGATCGACGTTTTCCAGGATGATGAACTGGGCGATACCGGACAGGGACGCGAGGTGAGCGAAGAAGCGATCCTTTACCGAGGTGGCGGCAAGGGCGGCTTCATCGGCTTCCAGCTCCCCAGCCTCCGGCTTTTTGAGCGGATCTCGATAGGTCAGCAGGGGCGTATCCAGCACGAGGAAGCCGGGATGGGGCAGGCCCTGCTCGCGGCAGTACAGCAGCAGGGCCACCTTGAAGGCCGCATGAGTTACGGCGCGGACACCCTTGCCGTTGGCGACCCGCGCCTTACCGTCAATCTTCAGATCGTATTGCTCATCGTCGAAGTCGACGTGGTGCTCACCCGGGAACCCCCAGAGCTCCAGTACCGCGCTGACAGTCTTGGAAAACTCATGAGCGATTGTGCCTCGGAGGGCGAGATTGGGCCTTTCGCTTCGCGGCGTCGCCTTCGAGCGCTCGAACAGTTCGCGTCGCTGTTGAAGCTCGGCCCGCTGGTTGATCAGGCTGAGACCACGTTTGGCCTTGTCCCGCGCGTTCAGGAGAGCTGAGAGGGCCGTTTCAGACTGATTGGCCTGTGGGGCCAGGTCGCCGATGTCGATTTCCAGTCGGCTAAGCCGGCCCTCGAGCTCCGGCAGCTGCTCCAGGAGCTGCGCCCGTTCCGTGCGCAGTTCGGTAAGCGTCAACTCCAGCTCGTCGCTATGGCGGCGGATGGCCGCGATCTCGACGACTGCGGCCTCACGCACGCGCTGGATGTCGTGCTGGTCGTCGTGATGCTTCTGAGCGTCGGGCGCGGCGCCGCACAGGGGGCAATCGCGGCTGGAGGCGATCTCGAGCAGGAAGCCGGCTTCCTCCAAGGCTTCGAGACGCTGGACGTCGGACCCGTAGACACCCTGGAGCTGCTCGAAACGGTCGATATGAAGTCCAACCTCGTCCAGGCGCACCCGGGCTTCTGGAATCAGTTTTGAAAGTTGGTGTTTCTCGGCAAGGAGGCTCCGCATCGACGTCTGCAGTCGCCTGAAGGCCGAGCTGGTCCCGTCGAGGCTGTTCTCGAGTCGCTCCAACTGATCGACCAGACCCTCCGCATCAGGATAATCGGCTTCGATCGTCGCTTCGATTTCGGCCAGCATGTCCTGGATGAGCTCGAGCTTCACTTGTTTCGCGACATTGAACTTCTTGGGATCATCCACGGCGACGACGGCGGAGTCGTCGAGGCCGGTCAGCAAGAGTCTGAACACGCTTCTTTCGGTTGTCCGATCGTCTCGTTGCCCTCCCTCGACGGGTGACCGCTCGATCTGAATGCTCGTCTCATCGACCAGGAAGGTGGAGTCCAGATCCCGGAAACTGAGAGAGCGCGTGACCCCGTAGGCATTGGTCGCGATCTTCTTGTGCCGGAGACCCAGCTCGGTCAGCAGAAGGGCGGAAAGGTTAGCATCGTCAACCGGATCGTGCGTCGGACGAAGGTGGCGCGGCTCCACTTCCGGAACGGGCTCGCTGACGTGTCCTTGATGAAGGAGGAAACCGCCTGCGGACAGCGATCGTGACAGGGTGACATCACCGCCTGCCGGCAACGTCAGGGCTAGCCAGACTGTGTCATAGCCGCGGCGCTCATTGATGTCGGGCAGGGGACCCTTGCCCCCGAACATGTAGTCCAGGGCCTTTAGCGTGAAGGACTTTCCGGTGTTGGACGCGCCCCAGATCAGGTTCAGCCGGTCCTCGAACTCCAGTTTTGCGGTTTCGACGTCCGGTCCGGTGAAGGCCAGATGACGCAGGACAATGCGGCTCATGGGTAACTCTCAGGACGCGCGTCCAGACCCTGGAATTCTATACGCCAGCGTCCGATCCGCTCCGCTACCAGGGCCTCGAACGCTTCGGGGGTTCGGGCGCAAATCTCTTTGGCCAGCCATTCGGCGCATTCGCGAAGTTGAAGTGCGTAGTCGGTCTGCAGGTGTTCAACGATCCCGGAGGCGTCTCCGCTGGCGCGATAGAGGATGCCGGCGTGCTGATCCGGCTCAAGCTCCACCAGGCGCAGCCTGCGCATGAGAGTTAGACTGTCCTCAACCAGGCGGCGGCGGACGAGAAGTTCGCCGCTGCGTTGGGGCACGTCGGGATGGAGACTGGGGGGACCGGCGATGTCTTCTGTATGAACCACCAAGTGATCGAACCAGGCGATTTGGGTGACGCTGAACGCACGCGGATAGATGGCGTCGAGCACAACGACCGCTCGGATTCCCGTCTCGAGAAGGCTGTTGAACAACGCGGGCCGGCTCACGGCCGGCGCCATATCAGTCGTGGCCGGGCTTCATTGGCGAGATGGTGACACACGCCCTGCTTGGCCTCGACGCGCGCATGCGGCGCCAGCACTCCGCTCGGCATCACACTGCCGGCTTGAACCATCACCTTGTTCACGCGGCTGTAGGCATCCTTGTGGTCCTCGTCGCAGACTTCAACGACGCCATGATAGATCTCGTTCTCGAAGGTCTCGATCACCGCCGGGTCGGTGTTGTCGCGGTAGAATCTCTTGAAGGCTTCCGCGTCGTAGAACCGCTCGCGTTGCCGCGCGAGGTGGGGGGCGTAGGCCGGATCAGAGGCGACTTCGGCATGGTCCGCGAAGGCCCCCCCCCTGCGCTCGGAATAGGCGTCCACCAACTGGCCGATGTAGGGCAACTCCGCCTGCTGGACCGGCCCCGGAGGCCCGCCGCCAGGCGCCGGCCCCGGATCGGCCCCGAAATATTTGTACAGCACCGGCTTGGCCGCAGGATCCGCGAGCAACTCCTCGACGCCCACATGGGCGATGCAGGAGAAATCATAGGCAGAGACGAGATTCAGCAAATCTCCGACAAGCGGGATATCGCCCCCCTCGATAATCGTCTTGCGACAGTGATCGTCCCAACCTGCGATGAAGGCCGCCTTGAACGCCGTCGGCTTGAAGAAGTGCTTCTGGAGGTTTCGATTGATGCCCATGGGCGCAACGAACAGATAGCGCCGCGGCGGTGTGAACTCCTTGAGGCTGGCGTAGTAGAGCACCTTGCCGATTTCGTGGAAGGCGCCGCCTGTCGGTAGCGTCGTGCCATACTGTTTGCACTGGTAGTTGTCCCATTCTCCTTCGTGCAGTTCGGATGTGAGGAAGCCGACCACATCCCGGCCGCGGTCGGCCGTGCCCCGAAACGGCTCGACGCGGAAATACTCCGTCTTCGCAATCGCCCAGTCCCGAACGAACGACTCCAGTTCGTCCGGCAGCATCTTGAGCACATCGCGATTGTAGGCCTTCACCGGCGACACCTCCCCCTGGTGCGGTGACGCTAGCCTCGCCACCCACCTGTATCAACAACTAAGGGTTCATCGTCCCGCCAACCGACCACGCCTCGCCTGCAGGGACTTCGGGGACTTCAGGGACTTCGTTTCCATCACTCCGCCCCTTCCGCAGCCGCACGTGCACCTCCCGCAGCAGACGGACGGCCTCGTCGGTCATCGACGCGGCGGCGATCCGCTCGATGAGCGCGCGCGCCGCCCCCGAGGTTCGAACGTCGTCCCGGTCCCCCATCACACTGGGGCTCGAACCAAACTAGCTCCAAAGCGACGGGGCTAGTGCCCGTTCTCAGTACCCCTCCAAAGTTTCCCGAACGATCGGGAAAGGCGATGGAAATGCGCTGCAGACCATCGTTGCGTTGGCATTTCCCGCAGAAACAACATCGAACGAATAGGATACGGTAGATGCCGTTACGACGGGCTCGGTTGAAGCCGGGCAGGAGCCACGATCTCCCCAATGTCTGAGTACAGCAACATGAGGAATGACCGAGGGGTCGGTGTCGAATCTCCAGTTGCCGGCTCTGAGTTCGGGGGGCAGCTCGACGATTGCATTCCCCTTGGTGGAGTTACGTTTGATGTCGGTAATGGCCCTGGCCAGACAGCGCCGCCCCCACGCCCTCCAGGGCTCATTCGCATCAGTTCCCACGCCGGGCGGCGGCCCCTGACACTCGGCGGTTGGAAGTGGGTTCCACACATCCCGATGGGGCACGAGTCTTTGCCTGGGAGGGAGGTAGGCTTGGGCACTACCGTTTGTCGTATTGGCGGAAATCAGGGCTGAGGTGTCAGCGGCACGGAGTTCCAAATCAACCGTACACGGTCTGCCCACCGAGTAGATATGCCCAGCGTTGAGGCAGTTACTAGGGGCGGCGCGCACGCCGTCCCTTAGATTGACATCTTGTGTTAATCTCACTTCGGTTTGGGATGTATTTGCGTTTAGCCAATCCAGCGTCATCGTCGCTTGCGTCGCCGTCGGGCGGTTGAACCAAATAATTAGCCGCGCTTGATGTCCCATGCACTCTCGCCAAGCCGCCAAGACCTCCGGGTCATGAGCGTCGAGTTCATAGTCGATTGAACGAAAGCGGTGTGTCTGGGTCGCGTAAAGATTGTCTATCTGTTCTTTGCGTAAATTAAACGAAGCCTCGCTGTAATCTCCGGAACCCATCACAGCTTCGCCGATCGGCACGGATAGACCCAGACCGGTTTCGCGCAGAGATTGCTGAAAGGTCATGCTTCGAAAACGCTGATATAGCGCCTGTTGAAACTGGTCAGTTTGATGAAAACGGACCGACATGTCCGTGCCTGGCTTGAGAACGTCAGAACATGTGTCTTGCGCTGCGGCTGGCGATCCCACCAAGAGTGTCAGGCCAACAGCAACCGCACCAAGAAGGAGATTACGCATCCCACCCTCCAAAAAACGTCGTTATATAAGGTGGCAGTAAATCCGACTCTGAGTCAACTAAGAGCTGTGGACGCCGACATGTTTTGCCCCAGCCCCGATCTGCTAGGCCAGTGTGAATTCGCAGGGAACGTTGGATGCTCGCGATGGCAATAGACCCACTTCGGGCGCAAAGCTGATCTTCCCCCTCAAAACTGGACGGGGTTAAGCCGCTCTGCGTTCGGCCTCGGCGGGGCTGATATAGCCCAGTGACGAGTGCAGGCGACGGGGATTGTAGAAGCCCTCGATGTATCCGAACAGGTCTCGCCGCGCCTGGTCTCTGGTGGCGTAGATGCGGTGATGGACACGCTCGGTTTTGAGGGTGTGGAAGAAGCTCTCCATGGGCGCGTTGTCCCAGCAGTCGCCCTTGCGGCTCATGGACGGGGTGATCTCCGACCGGGCCAGGGCAGAGCGATAGGCCTCGGCAGCATACTGGATTCCACGGTCGGAGTGATGGATCAGGCCGGGCGCGGGCCGCTGGCGTTCGACGGCCATGTTGAGGGCGTCGAGCGCGATCTCGGTGTGCAGGGTCTACTTCCCCCCGCTACCTGACTCAGGGCGAGTCAAAAAGATGTCTTGACGAAGAACCGCTGAATAGCGGGCTTTTATATGCATCCTCGACCTGGTCGTGCCTTCAATTAAGCGCCGGGTTCTTTAGTTGAGGCCTTTCGAGAGTTCACCTCGCGAAAAATACGGAATGCCGTGTCGATTAACGCACGGACGTCGACTGCCTCCCTTTCAGCGTAGTCCTCACGACCTGGACTCTGAGCAACCCCGTCCGTCACGCTTTCTCGTTTCGGCGGCGCGCCATGCACAAACCGGTCCCGCTCCGCAATTGCGGTGTTGAGGCGAGCCCGGTCTTCAACCGCAAGGAATGCCAAGGCATCGGTCTTTCTAAGCAACCAGCTCAACGAGGGCTGTTCTTGGGTAACCCTTGTTCTGTCGTAGGAGCAGTGCGTGGCGCTGAACCACTCTACGAGAGAGAGGACACCTACCAACGCCAGTTTCGGTTCGCCCTCGCTCGCCAAGCGATCCATCGCCAACAGTTGCTGTTCGAACCGAGAGAGCTCGCGAGGGCGACCGGTTGTTAAGTTCGCTATCCGTGACGCGCTAGCCGCCATTATCGGCTCGGCCGGTCCCTGCTTGAGAAGCTGAGACAGTGTCGGGACGGGCGGGCGAAATAGGACGAGTCGTCCAGGGAGAGTCATAACGAAGAAGTTGGGGAGGATTGAGGGCTGGGGTGCCTCCCGTAGGGTGGCCAAACTGTAGGCTGGCAACAGCCGCCGAAGCATGACTTTCATTTCGCCGAGCATTTTACGTGCGACGTTCGCTTCGTAAACCGAGGACGTCATGGCCGTCAGATGTTGGCCTACGATCCAGTTGTCTTGGGGAGACGTAACGATCGTCTCTTTCAAATCCGTTCCGTCATAGCAGGCCGCGTACCTCTCGTAGAACCGTGCACGGCTCCCCCAGAGGGGGACGAGAGCCATGAGTTGAGTTATAGTCGGCTGACCCATCGACCCGGCGTCAGATCGCTGAACGGGCGCGGCGACGATCCTGCCTGTTTCCGAAATCGAGACGGTCATTGTTGCCAGTTTGACGTTTGCAGAGACCCCCAGCTCAAGCGTCCTCAGAGTAAGCCAGCCCTCTTCGATTTGAAGTGGGTAGGGGAGCTGAAAAAAGACCGCCACATGAGGGTGGTCTCGCGTCTCGATCTCGTGGGCACCCTGACAAAGGAAGGCGTCATGAGCAGCCCCTATTGACCTCAAATGAGGCAAAACACGCGGATTTGCGTCCTCTATGTCTGATATTTCCCACATTTCAACCTCATCTATACTGTACACAGATAAGTATTCTGCCGGTACGGGTAATGTTACTATTGGGCGATGGAAGGGACTCCAAAAGCAAAGTTAGAACAGAAGGAAAACGCTCTATACGTCGATGGGATCGCGCCCGTTCTCGAGCGCGTCGCAAGGTTAAGTAAACTATCTCCCGAAGCCTACGAGCTATGGGGAGGAGATGCTGAACGATGGCATCTCGAACGACGATCTCTAGTCGAAGCTCCCGAAGAGCGGGAGGCTCTCGAAAACGCCCGACAGTCACTTGATGCCATCATCGCCATATCTTCGGGGGCGCACAGCCACGATTGGTTGCAGCGTATCGAGCAGGAAGCGGACCGCTATCATTTCGCACTCTACGGTGTTCGGCCCACAGAGTGAGCTTCGTCCCTCAGCGATATGCCTCCGGGGATGTGGGGACGTCAGGGACGTTGATCCCGCACTATGCTGCCTCCGCCTGATCGTCGGGTATCACTAGGTCGTTCATCTCGTTGAGTGTCTTGCTCTGCTTGTCATTCTTGGAGTGTGCCAGCATTTCTTCGAGCCACGCCTCCGTTAGAGGCTGAAAAGTTCGAACGTCCTCTACCTGCCTCCGCTAATGACCCAAGGGCGGTCAAAGTACCGCCTTGACGAAAAACACCGCAATGGTGGGCATTTCCCTACATCTGCCGCTCCGCACAAGAGTCGTTGGCCTCCTCGTTTCCGACGGACGCCTAGGGCACCTGATTGTCGCCGAAGTGTGGACTAGCGGCCCATGAACACAGAGCGTGTCGGCCCAAGCCGACTATCCCTGGTGCGACCATTTATTAGGGCAAGCGTGGCCCCCTCCCTTGTTTCTAGACCTTGGCCGGTCTAGCTCACCGTGTTCTTTTAAAACGATGTTGGCATGTCTAACGTGGTTTACTTTTCCACGCCGAGAACAGCGATTCGAGGCAGGGTGGCAAGCCCATACACGTCACTTCAGGTAGGAGCCGTCAGGTCGGCTCAATTTCTGGTTCAGGAGCGGGTGGATGTTTGAGCGCGGTCTGAATGCCTGGCGTATCCTGCGTACAAATAAAGATCTGCCGACCATCAATGCTCTCATCAATCTGGGCCGCGTTGTATTTGTCGTAATATCCGCCTTGGTGGGTGGAAATCTGTTCTATCGGATCGCTGGGGGCGCGGTTCCTCTCAACATTCTCATAGCCACCTTCCTGCTGATCATCAGTGGACTCGTCATCATCGCCGTTGTTTCCAGAAACAGTAAGACCCCGCAATGGAATCCAGATATATGGGTAAAAAGGAGATCGCAGGTGTGCAGGGTCAAATCAAAAACCCTCCACCACGTGGAATATGATCTCGATATAAAGTGCATGAGAGATAACGTTCTGTCTTTCTCTCTCTACATTGAGTGGACGGGCAAGCGGGATATCAAGTTTAAGCTTCACAATCGTGAGTTCAGGTACGTTGAGTCCAAACTTCCCGGCGTTCGTGCCGTAGCGTACAGAATTATATTCGACTATCCGCGTAACAAGGACGACGTACTAAATATTCGATATTCAGCTACAGGTTCGTCCTACGAAGCGGAGCAGGATGATCATTTTTCCCATACATTTGGAGATCGAATGGTTCCTGAACTTGCGAGTATGGCGGTTGGGTTCGCCAAAGGCGTAAATGTTTCAGAGATTTCTTGGCAGTCCTTCAGGCCCCCAAATGCTGACCGACCTGAACATTCTCCGGAGTTTGTTCAACTTGACACCGATCTAATGATCGTTCGATCATTTCAGCCTGTAGTGAACACGCGATACTCATTTATTTGGAAATATGCCTAGTTGTTGTTATCGTTAGTGTATATGGGTGGCGGCGCATAGAGGCGGTTATTTTTGTTCAAATTCTTGGGCCGTGTACGCGGTGGGGCTGGGACTTGGTTGAGTATGTCCGAATTGAGCAATCCCTAGTGAGGGACGGGGATGTCAGGGACTTCAGGGACGTTGGTCTAGCACTATGCGGCCTTCGCTAGATCGATGGGCACCATCAGGTCTCGCATCTCGTTCAGGGGCTCGCGCGGCTTGTCGCTCTTGGCGTGTGCTAGCATTTCCTCGAGCCACGCTTCGGCCCCGTCCGGAGGCCGAAAAGTTCGAACGTCGTCGACGTGCGCCCGCCCTGAGAGAATGTTGGGGTTTTCGCCCCTCCAACGGAACAGTTTCACGGCCTGAATGCTGAGTTTTTTGCCTGTCAGAGAAAAGTTCGAACCGACCAATTGGAGGATTTTGCGCCGGGTCGCCAGGTCACCCTTCGAGAACCGATCCACGGCCTGTTTGCTGAACGAAACGACCCCTTCGAAAAGTTCGATCACATCTTGAGGGTCAGTGTCCGGAAGGCGCGTCTGTCGCAGTTGAGCGAGGTCTCCGTCCAACCGTTGGCGCTCCGACCCGAACTCTGCGTCGTCGATCAGCCCGCGCAGACGTAGCCCGGTGAGTTCCGTCCGTTGCCGTTCCGACGTTGCGATGGCCTTGTCGAGCGCCTTCTCTCGCGCCGCCCGAAACCCGGCCTCCTCCTTCTGAGTTGTTCGAAGTCGATCTCGGGCCCAGTTTTCGAGCGCGTCCGGGACTACAAGGCTGGACAGGAAACCGATGATCTGGCGTTCGAGTTCGCGTTCTTCGAGCGACCGTTCCGGGCACCGTGGCCCAATCCGGCGCTTGGCGCAGTGGTAATAGACGTAGCGTGAGCCGTAGGCGTTGGTCTTGTGCTCGGCGGTGACCATGCCGTCGCAAGCACCACAGCGGATCAAGCCAGTGAAGGCGAAGCGATGCCGGCTGGGGCGAGGGCGGTCGGTCCGCCCGAGCCGGGATTGTAGCTGCTCGAACTGGCGGCGCGTGATCATTACTTGGTGCCGACCGGGGTAGGTCACACCGGCATGCGCAATGTCCCCGGCATAGAAGCGGTTTTTGAGGATCTTGTAGACCGTAGCCAAGGCGAGAGGCCGCCCGAGGTGTTTGCCCGGCGGACTGGTCAGACCCCAGTCGTCCCGCGCGATCAGCGCGACCTGTTTGGGCGATTGCCCGGCGAGGGCCAGATCGAACATGCGGCGCACGAGGGGGAAACGCTCAGGGTCGGCGACGATGGTGCGGGTGACCGGATCATTGAGATATCCGACAGGCGGGCGTCCGGGTTGCCAGCCGTTCTCACGCTTGGTGCGGTTGCCGCGTTTGACGTTTTCGGAGAGGGCGTCGGAATAGTATTTCGACTGGCCGAACATGATCTGCAGCATGAATTTGCCCTGCGAATTGTTCTCGAAGGTGTAGGTCGAGAATTTCAGGTCCTTGAGCACGCCCCGGTCGAGCAGATAGATCAGCCGCCCGCCGTCGATGGAGTTGCGGGCCAGACGATCGGGAGCCCAGGTGGCGATGCCCTCGGCCTCGCCGTTTTCAATGCGGGCGACCATGGCATCGAACCGGGGCCGTCCGGGTGTCATCGCGCTTTTGGACTCTTCGATGATCTCGACCACCTCGATTTCCGGCTGGGCGCGCATCATCCTCTCCAGCTCGCCGCGCTGGGATTCGATGGACAGGGCCTGACGGTCCTCGGTCTCGGAGGATTTCCGGCAGTAGAGAAAATATTTCATAGCGAGAGGGATGTCCCTGACGTCTCGACATCCCTGAACCGGGAGGATCGTGCGTCATCGGGGGACGAATTGTGAGTCTAAGGCGCCGGGACGATTTGCGCGACTCGGTGCGGGGGACAGTCGAGCGCCCGCCCCAGACATTGGAGCCCGGACGCGCCCGATGCGCACGACGGACGTTCGCTCTGGCCGGGGCCGCCCGGAGCAGGGGAGGGCCGCCTTTCGCAACGGCCCTCCCACCCCCTCACGCCGGAGCGGCCCCGGACCGACGCAGCAACGGCGGCAGCCAGCCGGTGCCGGACAGGAGGTCTTCCGCCTTGGCAGCCATGTGGGCCTTGTCGAGACTGGTCAGTTGACCGGCCACCTCGGGCGAGACGCCCTCGGCCACGGCCTCGGCGATCAGGGCTTTGGTGACGCGGCTGAAGTAGCTGCTCGCGGTCGCGGTCCAGTAGCGGGTCATGTCTAGGTCGACGAGATCGGCCAGGACCCGGGCATGGGCCAAGGCTCGTCGCGAGGTCCCGACTCGCTGCACGGCATTGATGCTCAGCGAGACGACGTGGGCGAACAGGGCCAGCCGTCCCTCGTCCGGCAAGGCCTGTAAGGTCGGCAGCAAGGCCTCGGGGTCGTCAGGAAGCTGGCCCGCCCATAGGGTGTGGCGCGCCTCCAGCGAACACCCCGCCGGGGTTTCCGGCAGACCTTCGGCATGGCCGTCCAGACTGAGGCTGGAGACCCGCAGATCGAGGCAGGTTTCGCCGCCGCGATAGAAGGTCTGCAGGGTCAGGGCGTGAAGGGCGACGAGGAAGGCGACCTGCGGCTGTTCGGCAAGCGCATCCCGCAGCGCCGCCGTGCGGTGAGCGGTGAGGTCGGCGACCAGCCGTTCGGACAGGGTCTTGCGCGTTTCGGCCGGGTCGTCGGGGGTGTCCGGCCCGCCCACTTCGCTCCGGGCCTCGCCGTCCCGGTCGTCGCCCGCCTGCGCCTCGTCCTCCGGCCGGAGGAAGCCGCGCTCGATGCGGACCCCGTCCTGACCGAGCACGACGAACACACCGCCCCGCGACACCGCGTCCGGGTCGTAGCGTTCCGGTCGGGCCGCCGCCCGTTCGGCGTCGATCTCCGTGAGGCGGTCGTCCTGTTGCTCGGTGAGAACCTCGTCGTCGGCGCAGCTTGCGACGATGGCATCATACTCCTCGGCCAGGGCGTGGAGCCGGGCCTTGGTCTCCGGGTCCGGTTCGACCACGCGCGGATAGACCCGGCGGCAGCCATGGTCATGGGGGAAGTCGAGCCGGGCCTCCGCCCACAGCCAGCCCTCGGCGGCGCGCACCGCCTCGGCCTCGGCGGCGAGCCTGTCGAGGACCAGCCGGTCGAGCAGGGCGGCGTCCTCGAACCAACCCGTCCCATCTTCGCTGAACAGGTCGTGGCGGAGGCGTCCGCCCGCCGCCTGATAGACCTCGGCCCCGATGAAGCGAGCCCGGCGATCCGAGGCCTCGACCTCGTGTTCGGTCATCAGACGTCGGATGAAGCTCGGCGAGCGATTGTAGGCGAGGTCGGCGAAGACCTGTTCTTGCCGGGCGTGGTCCTCGCTGACGGCGAAGGCCATCAGCTGGTCGAGGGTCAGGTCGTCGGCGCGATAGGCGGCCATCAGGACCAGACTGACGGCCCCGAGCCGAAGCCGTCGCCGCACCACGGTGGCGGAGACACCGAAACGCGCCCCGATCTCTTCGGCGCTCCAGCCCTTGGTTTGCGCCAGCTCGCGAAAGGCCTCGAACTGGTCGGCGGGATGCATGGCGAAGCGGGTGACGTTTTCGTCGAGGCTGATCTCGAAGGCGTCGTGGGCCGTGTCGATCACGCAGCGGATCTGTTCCGTCGTCTTGATCTCCTTGCGTTTGGCCCGGAGCCGCTGCGACAGGCGGCGGCCTTCCCCGATGGTGACGAGATAGTAGCCGGTCGGCTGGCCATCCGGCCCGCGTTCCGGTTCGACCACGGGCGGCTGAAGGATACCCTTCTCACGGGTACTGGCGGCCAGAGCCTCGATGTCGCTGGCGGCGTGCGGTGTCTTGCGGGCGTTGCGCGGCGACTTTTTGAGCCGGTTGAGGGGGATGAAGGCGATGGTCCCGTGTTCCGGGACGACGGCTTCGGTGGTGGGAATGGTCTCGAATGCGGCAGTCATGATCGGTTTCCTAGGGTTGGGGCGCAGGCGAATTCCGCCTGCTCCCCTGCCCGTCGGCGAGACCAGGGGTAGCAAGGGCCAGGGCGGACCGCGGGGAGGGGGATCACCCGGTCTGCACGGAGCGAAGCGGAGGAAGACCGGGGACACCCCGCGGGCCGGCGGCGCAGCCGCGGACCCTGGCGCGCGCGAGGGACGGAGTCCCTTAGCTCTTACGGACGACCGTCCGGGCACGGGCGGAGGGCCTGGTCTCGTTGTCCCCAAGGTGGCCGGGTGCCGCTCTTGCAGAGAAATGCCGCGCTATACTGAAAAGGGCCTGTCTCGAAAGACTCTCCACGCGACCCCTGACCGTCTTTCCGCTTGCCCCGTGAGGCGTAGGCTTGAGGTCATGACCGATCACGACAAGGCTGGACCGACACCGACCGTCTCGCGCGTTCTGCCGGACGGGCGGTTGGTCGAGCTGCTCTATGATCCGGACCGGCGCGCCACCGCCCTGGCGGTGGGCGGGCCGGAGGGGACGATCGCCGTCCAGGAGACGGTCGATCTCGCCGACGGCGAACGGCTCGTTCCCTATGGGGCCGACAATAATCTGATCGCCACCGGCTGTGTCCTGCTGCCGTCCGAGGTCGGGGTGTTCACGACCCAGGCGGCCTTGATCGCGGCTATCCAGGCCTTTGTGCATCGCTATGTCGATCTGTCGCCGGTGTTCGAAGAGATCGCGGCCCATTATGTGCTGCTGAGCTGGGTCTACGATGCCTTCAATGAACTCCCCTATCTGCGCCTGAGGGGCGACTACGGCACCGGCAAGACCCGGGCGCTGATGGTGATCGGATCGCTCTGCTACAAACCCTTCTTCGCTTCGGGGGCCTCGACCGTCTCGCCGATCTTTCATGTGCTCGACGCCTTCGGCGGCACATTGGTGCTCGACGAGGCTGACTTCCGGTTTTCGGATGCGACCGCGCCGCTGAGCAAGATCCTCAACAACGGTAATATGGCCGGTCTGCCGGTGCTGCGGACCATGACCAACCGCCACAAGGAGCTCAATCCGCGGGCCTTTCGCGTCTATGGCCCCAAATTGATCGCCATGCGCCACAGCTTCGCCGACCGGGCCCTGGAAAGCCGGTTCCTGACCGAGGAGTCGGGTCAACGGTCGCTGCGGGCCGACATTCCGATCCAGCTGCCCCCGCAGTTGCACGCTGAGGCCCGCGTCCTGCGCAATAGCCTGTTGGCCTGGCGGTTCGCCCACCGCTTCACCATCGGCAGTGACGCCCGTCGCCAGGCGACCGGGGTCGAGCCGAGGCTTAACCAGACGGCCCTGTCCCTGCTGTCGCTGATGGAGGATCCCGACCTGCGCGCCCGGGTCCATGCCGAGATGCAACGCGAGCAGCGGCGGATAAGCGCGGAGCGGGCCGCCTCGCCCGAGGGGCAGATGGTTCGGGTCCTGGGCGCGCTGTTCGCCGCTCCGTCCAGGGGCCGTCTCAGCGTCTCCGCCATCGCCGAGGCCTTCAACCAGGGTCGTCAGGATTTGGGCCAGGCGGCGGTCAGTGCCCGCTGGGCCGGCTGGTGTCTGCGCGAACGGCTGAAACTGACCCCGACCAAGTCCAATGGCGTCTTCGTCCTGCCTGACAGCGAACGTGCCAAGGTCGCGGCGCTCGCGGCGCGATACGGAGTGTCGGTCGATCAAGTCGACGGCTGATCCAGACGCGACACCGGCGGCGTCGCGACGCGTGCAGCGTCGGTCTCTGCGGGTCCCGAACTGCCGTCTACAGCGGATGGGCCGGCTGAGGAATCATGAGGAGACGATCCGTATGGGATCGCTCACCTAACGCTCCTTCTTATGACACATCGCAACTATCTGAGCCTGCACCGTAAACGATGGGCCCTGTCCCAGCGCGAGCTCGCCCTCCTGCTCGGTCACCAATCGCGCAGCGTCGTCTCCCGCCTTGAACTCGGAAGAGGACGCCCGAGTCTGCCGTTCGCCCTGCGCTGCGAGACGGTGTTCGGGGTCGGCTTCGCCGAACTCTTCCCCGACCTAGCCGATGAGACCCATGAGGTCGTCATGCGCCAGGCGGCGCAGCTGGATCTGCAGGTACGGGACAAGACCGACGCCGTCTCCGCCCGCAAACGCGCCCTCCTGCTCGAGATGGTCGAGCGGATCCCTAAGGCCGACCTGGTATGAGCGGGGTCAAACCGAGCCGGGTTCTGGGTCTGCACCCCACCGCGCGCGGGTTCGGCTGGGTGGTGTTCGAGGGTGTGTTCAAGCCGGTCGACTGGGGTCTGGTATGCGCACGCGGTCACAAGAACGCCGTCTGCGTGCGGCGGCTGAAACAGCTGCTCGACCGGTTCGAGCCGGAGGTGCTGGTGCTCGAGGCCTTCGATCCCGACACGACCCGTCGGGCGCGGCGCATTGCCCGTCTGGGCGCGGCCATGCTGCGGCTCGCGGACGCTCGCGGTGTCGAAAGCGTCATCTATCACCGGGCCTACATTGGCGCGGCCTTTGCCGAGGTGAAGGCGACGACGCGGCGCGAGATTGCCGAGGCCGTCGCCAGCCATCTGGAGCCCTTCCGACATCGTCTGCCGCCACGACGCCGGCCGTGGGAGAGCGAGGATGCGCGCGAGGCCCTGTTCGCCGCCGCCGCGGTGGTGCTGACGCATCAACGTCTGGGGGATTGAGCGACGCCGACTGTCACTCGGGCGTGACTCCGGTAGATCGGCACCGCAGGTGGATCTATCTTTGGACGCGCGGCTCGCCTAGCGCGAGCCGCGCGCAAGCGCCTGGGCCACCTGGAGCAGGACCAAGCGCTGGGCCGGGTCCATGGCGAGGAAATATTCCGCCAGCGCCGTCCCGCCCCGGATTGCCCCCAGTTCGATTCGCTCATTCGTCTTCAGATCGAGATCCTCGGGCGGAAAGAAGTCGACCACGGACGCGCTCAACGCTTTTGCGGCGCGGACGAGCATGGAGGCCGAGATCCGGTTGGTGCCCCGCTCATATTTCTGAACCTGCTGGAAACTGAGGTTCATCGCTCTGCCGAGCTCGGCCTGGGACAATCCAGCCTGCAATCTCGCTGCCTTTAGACGCTCGCCCACGAAGAAGTCGATTGGGTCGGTGGTGTCGATGGCGCGCGGCATACAGATCTCCTGAGGAGACCATGGCCGATTTCCAACTCACGGAGCAAGCGGGTGAAGGCGACACGCACCGATCCATCGAATTCGAACGTCTTTTGAAGGACATCCGACAGAGTCGATCCAATGTCAAAACGCTATAGTTAGGCCGCCACCAGCGTTTGGTGGAGCTGACGCACATAGAGTTGCAGAGCATGCAAAGCCTTGCGGTCTCGTCCGTCGCCGCGTCCATCGAGGCCCTGGTCGAGCAGGACCTCGAAGATGACCTCAGCCTCGTCCTTGGTTCTCGGCGTTCGGTCGAGGATGAAATCCTCTGCTGAGATGAAAAGGTCCCAGACCGTTTCCGGGTTACCCCGGCTGTGCTGGTGCCAGAAATCGGCGGCTTTCGCGAACGTCCATTTGTCAGACATTTATTACTCTCTCTCAGTATGGCCGATGGGGCCCTGGCCGCGACGGGTTTGAAATTTGAAACAGGCTTCAACGGGTGACGGGTGTCGGCTGCGCATAGGGAGCCGCGCGGCACTCCCACACGCCGAACAAGCCGATCATCATGAGTTCGGTCCAGACCACGATCCGGAATGAGACGCTGGCCCAGACCTGAACGTCGGGATTCAGCAGGACGATCAGATAGGTGGCGATGGACAGGAGCTGGACGCCGGCGGCTGCCACCAGCCACCACCGCTCGACCACCAGGCTGAGCCAGACGAGGGTCGCAAACAGGCCGACGGCTAATAGCCCGACGCCCCAGCGGAGACCGCCGACCTGCAGATCGTCCACGAGCGGCGTGACCAGAAGAGCGACCAGGAAGGCAATGGCAGCGATCCGTTCCGCGTCCCGCCCCTTCCATAGCTGCAGCCCGATGCAGACGATGCTCAGAGCGAGAACGGATAGCTGGGTCGCGCTCATGTTTGATCCTCGGGCCGGTTCAGGCGGCCTTGACGATCGCGCCGACGATGGCTGGTTGGGTCTTCTCCTCGAGGGGGCCCTCGAGCCGCCAGCCGATGTTCTGAGCGGCTGCGACGGCAGCGAGTCCCTCGTGGCCGTTGACCACTGCGCCCCGGGCTTCGGCGAGCTGACTCAGTCCTCGAACCATGTTGATGAGGGCGAGTTGTCCGACGTCGGCGGCGAAGCCGGCATCCACTCGACTTTCGATCATGGCCTGGATCAGGGCGCTGGTTTCAACCATCGCCTTATCGACGGCGTGTTCGGTGGTTTGGAGGCGACGGGCGATCCGGACCCCGACATGTCTGTTTTTCATAAGCTGGATTCCTGGCGCTCGAGGATTAGTCAGGCGTCAGGATGGCGTTCGGTGGTGCATGGGTGGCCAGGGTTCCAACGGCCCCGAACACCACATTGACAATACCGACCGTGATCAGGGCGGCGACGGCGGCGAAGACGAGGATCAGACCGAGCCGGACGCTGCGCCGCGGTGGCGGCGGCAGGGGCCAGGCAGAGGCGGTAGTCCCGATTGTCTCTTTCGTGTCGTCGACCGGATCGCCCGGCGCAGACCGATCAGGCCCTGGATCGGCCGGGGTCGCTATACCGTCCGATCCGTATAGCGGATCAGCGGCTAGGCGACGGAGCGCCGCCTTGCGTGAAGAGACCTGAAGGCGACGCATGGCTTCGCGCATATGCAGGCTGACTGTGTGGTGCGAGATGCCGAGATGTCGACCGATATCCTTGTCGGTCATTGTGGCGGACAGCCGCAAACACTCCAGCTGACGATCGGTAAGTCGCTGCGCCATCACCCCTCCGTGTGGCAGCGTATGTCGGTTAAGACCCGGATGCTAGACGAGAAAAGGTGATCCAGTCGAGCGCTGGTCCGGCGGTTTGGGTTTGGTGAGGGGGAGGCCGTGATTCCGGAGCCTCCAGAGATGGGCATCGTCAGCGCTCCCCGTCACCGAACGGCGGTTGCCAAACAACACCTTTAAGGTATGTTTCGCTACTTTAACGAGCCGTTTGTGCAATGGCCGCGCAGACCGTCCTGGGAGGGAAACAGCTCCAACCTTTTTCATCAGCGCGGTCGGTTTCAGCGACGGCACCAGCACCGCATCCAGCGGAATCAGGAGGTGGGTGGGCGCTGTCATCCTCTAGGGCTCCCGTATCAGATCTAACCCCCAGCGAGAGAATGTCGATGAAACTGCTGCTGCGACGCGAACAACGCTCAGGCATGATGGGCAAGATGATCTTCACCCTCGATGTGCGAGCCGACCTGTCCGCCGACGAGAAGGAGCGGATCCGCAAATACAAGCTCCACGACACCGAGCTCTACGCCAGCCACGAGGTCACCGGTGGCAGCGGTCTGCTCGGGGCCGCCTCGCGCCTCGCCTACAAGGCCGTGACCCTGACCCTGAGCGTCAAGGATCTCGAAGGCGGCAAGCGAATCGAGGTCAAGGATGTGGTCGAACTGCTGTCCATAGAGGAGCAGATCCGTGAGGCGGCCCGGACCTTCAAGGCTGTACTCGACGCCGCCTCGCATTTCGGCGGCGAAGAAGTTCTCGAACTCTAGGACGTGTTCGGGTCCACCGATCTGACCCACTGGCTCGGCGGCGGCACGCGCGATCGCGAGCGCGAAGAGACCCGGGCCCGCTGGAACGAGGTCGAGGCTCTGTGGCGAACGTCGCCGCTGGCCGAGACGCCGGTCGATGACCTCGCTGTCACAGTCATGAGGCGTGTGCTCGAGGCCTGTGACCGCCTTCCGGCCCTGCCGGTGATCGTGGCCACCGCTGAGGTGGTTGAAGCCGTGCTCCGCGCCGAGGACATCATCGCGCTCGAAGCCGACTGGCCGGTGATCGACGGGGATGCGGCCATTGCGGTGAACGTACGTCAGATGCTGGTGCGCCGCCGGCGCTGGGCCGCAGATTTCGAGCGGGTATTCGGCCTGGTCGGCGGCGAGCTGGTGGATGGCCTGGTCCGGTTGTTCAATGAGCTTCCGGAAGGCTGTTTCGCGTCCTGGGATACGGAGGGCGGTGATGCCCTGGGTGTGCCCCTGATCGACCTGCTCGATCGACCGACCGACATGGTCGAGCGGCTGTTCCTGCTGCCGAGTTCGGACGACGCGATCCGGCTGGAGCTGTTCGAGCGCCTGCGCATACGGCTGGTCACCAATATGCTGGTGGCCTCCGGGTTCGCGCCGGAGACCAATCCTCATGAGGTTTCCGCCCGGCTCGTCCTGCCCTCGCGTCTGAAGGCCAAGACGTCGTCCGAACTGGTCGACCTGTATCTGGGCGGGACGCCGTTTGCCGATCTGCTGCAGCTGCCGGTCCCGTTCCGGGTGCCGGACGAGATGCGGTTCGAACATTGTCACATCATCGGCGGCACCGGCCACGGCAAGACCCAACTGTTGCAGCGGCTGATCCATGACGACCTCATCGCGGCGGTCGAGGACGGTCGGTCGGTGGTGGTGATCGACAGCCAGGGCGACCTGATCAACAAGCTGTTGCGGCTGGAGCTGTTCTCACCGGAGGCGGCGAACAGCCTGGCCGACCGGCTGGTGCTGATCGACCCGTCGGATATTGAGTATCCAGCCGCACTCAATCTGTTCGACGTCCATCTGGATCGGACCGAAGCCTATTCGGCCGTGGATCGCGAACGGGTGCTGAACGGGGTGGTGGAACTCTATGAGACCTTCTTCGGGGCCATGCTTGGGGCCGAGCTGACCCAGAAGCAGGGGGTGATTTTTCGCTATCTGGCGCGGCTGATGATCACCATCCCCGGGGCCGGCATCCACACCCTGATGCAGGTCATGGAGGATGGCGCGCCGTTCAAAGCCTATATGGGCCAGCTGCAGGGGTCGGCGCGGCATTTCTTCGCTACGGAATTCTTCGCCCCGTCGTTTGCGGCCACCAAGAAACAGATATTGCGTCGGCTGTGGGGCGTGCTGTCGACGCCGGCTTTCGAGCGGATGTTCGGCCAGGCCGAGAACAAGCTCGACCTGTATGCAGCCATGAATGAGGGTAAGATCATCCTGGTCTCGACCGCCAAGGACCTGCTCAAACAGGACGGCAGCGCCCTGTTGGGGCGGTTCTTCATCGCCATGATTGCCCAGGCCGCGCTGGAGCGCTCGGTGATACCGGCCGAGGCCCGCACCCCGACCTTCGTCTATATCGATGAGGCCCAAGAGTATTTCGGCGATGACGTTGAGACCATCCTCAACCAGGCCCGCAAATACCGCGTCGGCCTGACCCTGGCCCACCAGACGCTCGACCAGCTGTCACCGCGGTTGCGCGCGGCCCTGCACGCCAATACCTCGCTCAAATTCGCCGGGGGTGTCTCGGCCAAGGACGCCCGTGCCTTCGCTGACGAGCTCCACACGACGAGCGGCTTCATCGAGGGGATGCGCCGCCGTCGCGACCGCACCGAGTTCGCCGCCTGGCTGAAGAATATGACGCCCAGCGCTGTGCGCCTGACCACCCCTTTGGGGTATCTGGAACGCCAGCCGACCGCGAGCGTCGAGGCCTATGAGCGCCTGCTGGCGACAAACCGGGCCCGCTACTGCGGCACCCTGGCGGATTGCGAGGCGCCGATCTGGCAAGAGAACACAGCTGGGGATCAGCCAGCCCCGGGCCGGCAACCACCATCGACGCCCACCCTGCGGCCATCGCCACCGCTAACCCAGCCCGAGGTCGTGTCCGAGCCGGCCCAACGACCGGTCTCCTCGCGCCCGACCGCCTCGCACTCGAACGGGGCGGGGAAGGGCGGATCGCAGCACCGCTATCTCCAGTCCCTGATCCGGGAGCTCGGCCAACAGCAGGGGTTTCGGGCCACGATCGAGGCTCCGGTCACCGGCGGCCAGGTCGATGTCCTGCTCGAACGCGACGGCCAGAGGATCGCCTTTGAGGTCTCGGTAACGACACCCTCGGCGCAGGAGCAGGCCAATCTCCAGAAATGCCTGGAGGCCGGTTTCGAGCGGGTGGCCCTGGTGTTGGTGAAGTCGGCGGCGACCGGCCCTCGCTTTCGCGAGACTCTTGCCGCCGGCCTGACGGCCAGCGATCGCGAGCGGGTGGTGTTTCTCGCACCCGAGGATGTTCCGGACTTCATCCAGGGGCTGTCGGTGCCTGCTGATCTGTCCGAGAGGGTGGTCAAAGGTTATCGCGTCAAGGTCCACACTGTCGCCACCTCGCCTGAGGATGTGAAATCCCGGCGCGACGCTGTAGCCCGGATCGTGGGACGCTCCCTGGCCCGCGGTGGATAATGAGGGCGGTGCAGATATCCCGATCACGCGAAGCGCCGGACAATCGGATGTGGTTCGCTATGGACTAAGCCTAGCGCCGGATCGACGCGCCCGCATAGGGGTCTACAGGGCCGTTGGCCGGGTCAGCCGGAGGCGGTGACAGGTCGATCAGCGCAGCGGGTGGGGCGGGAACAGATTGCGGGCGAGCGGGAGGCCCGGTGAAGGATGCGGTCACACCGCGCAGGCCTTGGGCGATACTTGCCGCGCCGAACACAATGAAGCAGCCGAGGATGACCGTGGCACCTCGCCGGAGATTCACACGACCGGACAACATCAAGAGCCCGACTGAGGCAATGGCGATGACGGCGAGGCTTGTTGCAAGGGATCCGAGTAGAAGGGTCTGGATCCACCGAACGGCGGACAGAAAGACATTCGCACCGGCCGGTTCGAGAATCGGGAAAGGCGATAACGCGAGAGCAATCCTCACGGCGCGGCTCGCAGGGTGACGTCAGACACACTGCGCCGTCCCGCAACGCGGGAGAGCTGCACGAAGACGTCGATGGTCGAGCGGATATAGTGGGTCACGTCCTCGCGCCTCAACTGGGTTCCGCCCTGCAGGACGAGCAGGGCAATCTGTTCGATTGCGCGTTCGGGGCTGTCCGCATGCACGGTCGTCATCGAGCCTGGATGGCCGGTGTTGATGGCGCGAAGAAACGTATAGGCCTCAGGGCCGCGCAGCTCGCCCAGGATAACCCTGTCGGGGCGCATGCGCAGTGAGGCGTTCAGCAGATCTTCCGCCGTGACAGACGCTTCACCCAGCGCGCTTCGCGCGGCGAGCAGACCGAGCACATTGGGATGGCGCAGCAGCAGCTCGGGCGTGTCTTCGATGAAAATCAGCCGCTCCTCGGTCGGGATTTCATGGATAAGCGCGTTCAGAAACGTCGTCTTGCCCGTGGAGGTGCCGCCCGAAACGAGAATGTTTCGGCGACCCTTGACGGCGACGGCAAGCAGACCGGCGATGTCCCCCGCGTCCAGGAGTTTCCTCATTTGGGTCTGGATGTCTGACGGTCCCTTTGACCCGCGGCGGGACCGCTTGTCGAAAGCGCCCGCGGCGACATAGTCATCCAGTTTGAGATCTGAGGAGACATGTTTGCGGATGGCGAAGGCGATATCGCCTCGCGTCGCCGGTGGCATGATGATCTGGACGCGCTCGCCGCCGGGAAGGGCAGCTGACAGGATCGGATGCGCCCGGTTGATGCCCTGGTGAGCGTAGGCGGCGATCTGGCGGGCGAGACGGGTGAGAAGGCCCGTGTCGAGACCGGCCAGCGCATGGTGTTCGATCTTGCCGCCCAGGGTCTCGGCCCAGATTTCACCGGGGGCGTTGACATAGACGTCGGTAACCTCCGGTCGGCCGAGGATTTCAGCAAACGGTGCGAGATAGCTTTGCAGATAGATGCGCCCGTCGGCGAGGGCCGCGGTCACCGCCGAGCCTCCGTCGCTGGGAACTCCAGATCGTGGGCGACAAATACCGTCACGGTCACGCCGGCATCGACCCGCAGCGTCGGCTGTATCCGGTCTCCTGTCAGCGCGGGGCCTCCCCCCTGGGTGGATCCCGGCAGGGCGACAATCACGGGCGTATCTCCCCCAATACTCCGGCCAGCGAGGGCAGACCCGAAGTTCAGGGTCGACTGCAGGAAGGCTGCCCCGAACCGCTCGAGAAAATGACTGTCCACGCGCCCACGGATCCCCGCGCGACCAACGGCGTCAGCGGCCGGCGATTCAATGGCGATCGCGACCCCATCCGGCCGAACCAGTCGCGTCCACTGCACGAAGGCTCGATTTTGCCCGGGTGCGAGATCAGCTTCGTATTCGCCAAACAGTCGACTGCCACGTGGGATGAGGACCTGACTGCCATCGAACCCCGTGACGTCGCGAGACACCATCGCTCGAACCTGGCCGGGTCGCGTGGAATCGAGCGCCGTCTCCAGGACCGCCGGTATGAGGGTGCCCTGGACGACCGTCGTCGCGCGTCGACGCAGTTGGGTCGTCCGGATCGGATCGGTTGCGATTGGTTCCCGTGCACTGGATGGCGATCCTGCGCGATCATCCGGGCTGGTTGACGGGAGCCCGTCGGCTGGACGGGTTTGGGCCGACGCGGACGTCGTGTCGATCACCAGAACATCGCCGCTTGAGGCCGGTCTGCGAGGTTCCTGGATCGGCTGGGGCGGCACGAAGCCGGGAGCCGGCGAGGTGGTCGGGGGCGGGCTCGACAGGACGCGTGAAACCAGTACGGGCTGCGGCGGTGACGGCTGATACGGGCTAGGGGCAATCTCCATCGGAGGCGGCGGAGGCGGCGGCACCGGAAGGTCTGATCCCAGATAGAGCGGCGGCAGGGCCGACGGCATTTGAACACCATCCACTGTCCGGGCATGAATCGTCGGCGCAGTCTTGGCACGTCTTCCATTGTCCAGAAACGCGAACAAGATGATCGCCCCTAGGACGGCGAGACCCGAAATCATCCAGATCGGCATATCGCGACGGTGGCGCGCGACCACCGGTCGGATGTCGGTTTCGCTTGCGGCCGGCCGGCCGGGGTTTGTGCCAGTGGGTATCACTCGCGGGTCCTCAAGCGGACGCGATTGGCCCGCGCGGTTTGGCCATCTCGTCGGAACAGAAGCGTGGGATGAACGCCGTCGATGACATAACGGCCGTCGCGCATATAGCCATCGACGAGGAGTTCCTGGCCATTGTCATCGACCGCAAAGACGGCCGGAAGGTTCTGGCGTGGTCGCCATTCGATATAGGTATGGGCGCCGTCATCGCTGATAGACTGGGGGCGCAAGGACCGGCTTCCGCTCAGTCTGTATCGCCCCACTTCCGCTGGGGCGACCGGGGGCTGCTCGGCAATCGTGGCCGGATAGCTGAAGCGCACGGTGAATGGCGTATCGGCGGTGGGGCTTTGGGTCGAGGTCAGCTCAAAACTGTAGATCCGGGCGTCGGTTATCACGGTCATATTGGTGGTGCCGCTGGCAGCGACCGGTTTGATAAAAAGCGCATCTCGACGCCCGTTGAGGGACGTTTGCCAGCCGCCGCTATCGCCGATGGCGACATTCTCCACCCGTTCATCCGGACCGAAGATCAATGTCAGTTGATACCGGGAAGCGACCCTCAGACGAACGACCTGATTGGCGTCATATGGGATCGTTTGTAGGCGCGGGTCGCCGGTGCCGAGTGCCGACTGAACCTGGGCCGTCACGGGCGTGGCCAACAACAGCAGGATGAAGCAGAGCCGTATCACTGCGTCTCGCCTCCCCACGGATCGCCGCTTTCGACTTCTGACTGCCCGCCGTCTGACCCCCGAGGATAGGAAGATGACACGCCGTCAGCTTGCGGCAAGGCCTCAGGGTCGCGCCGATAGGTCAGCACCTGGAATCCCAGGGGATTGGTGAAGCGATCCTCGGCGGACATTGGCTCGCCGGAGAACCGGTACTGGACGATGGCAACCCAGGGCTGGGGAGTCTGATACTGCCCGCCCGCATCCCGCCGCGCGGTCTCAAAGCGAACCATGGCGGAATCACCGGTCAGTCGAGACACGCTCTTCACCCGTGTTTCCAAAATCAGCGATCTGGGATACCGCGCCAGCGGCCCTTGTGGGTTCGAGGCCTGCATCAGGTTCAGGTAGTCGTTGCGGGCTTGATCCGCCGACCACAGGCCAACCTTCTGATAGTTGGCCTGCAGGGTCGCAACGTCAAAGCTTTCGCGAGCAATGACATATTGCACCAGCATCGACTGGACGAGGGCCCGGTCCGGTGTGATCTGGTTTGCGTCGAGCGGCTTCAGCGCCTGGACGAAGCCGGTCGTGCGGTCAACCATCAATGTGTAGGGGACGACCGTCTTGAGCGGCATCAGCACAAGGAGGGCAAGACCTTCGATCACGGCAACCGCGGCCGCCGCCAAGGCCACGATCCAGGCGATGCGGCGCGACTTCTGCAATGCGTTGAGACTGTCCGTGGCCCAGCTTCCAGCTTCACGGTAGTAGGCGGTGAGCCCCTCGCGGCTTGATTTTTTCATGAACGACGGTCCCTGAGGGCGGCACCGGTGGATTTTCGCTGCCGGGTGCGGCGCAAGGCCTGACCAAAACTTGGGATGGCGAAACCATCGGTGGATTCGGTTGAACGCGCCCGGGCAGCCGTGTGCTGAATGGTCATCGAGGAACCGGAAGACGATTGCGCTCGCTCGCGACGCTGTGAGGCGATAAGCGCACTGGCAACGGCCTGGGCACGCGGTGAGGAATGACTGCGCTCTGGCCCATGTGGGGCGGCAGCGATGGGTTGGAGTTGCTCAATCGTCGGAGACAGCATCGAGACGATGCGTTGTCCGAGCGGGAGCGGGTTCGTGAAGGCCAGGCGCAGGGACAGGGCCAAGGCACCGACCAGGGCCAGGGCAAATGCCAGGCAGAGGACCAGAAGTTCGATCGGAGCGGCGGCGGTGATGATCCGCGCGTGACGCAGCTGGAGAACCTGGGTAAGCCATGGCTCGAGTAGCGCCAGTTCAACGCCGAGGATAATGGTCACGGCAACTGAGGCGAACAGGGTGAAAGCCAGGGCTCTCAGCCAACCGACAAATAACCCGGTCGCCAGGTCGAACAACACCAGGCCGGCAAACAAGGGGGCCAGGGCCAGCAGAATGCCGGCCATCAGTCTGACGACAGCGAAAGCCGCCACTGTCGCGGACAAAAACAGAATTCGCGCCGACCCAAAAGCGGCGTCGTCCGCGATCGGCGCGCGTTCTGATATATTGGAGGCGGCGGGGGCTTTGGACGTAAGGTCGCTGAGACCGCTCCCCAAGGTGGTCAGGCGGCTTATGGCCACGTCGGACGTTTGCAGGCGATCGATCAGGTCGCCGCTGGTGCCGGGGACCCCTGCGGATCGGCCGATGGCCGCGCCAAGCTGTCCCGGTCCATCGACGATGACGTCGTAGACAAGCGTACGGTAGGCGGGCCAACTCGTCGCGATGAGCAGGACCACGCCGATCTTTACGACGGCCATCACGCCATCTCGCAGGGTCGGCGTGTCGCCGAGCACCATGCGCAGTCCGAACAGGGCGATGAAGATCGTCAAAAGCGCCGTCAGCACCATCGCAAACGGCGACCCCGGATTGGCCAGTGCCTGATATCCCATGGTGCCGATCGTCTGCGCCTGACAGTCGATGTGGTTCAGCAGGGTCGAGAGGAAGGCATCGCCGGTCGACAGGGCTGGACAGGTTGCCATGGTCAAGCCCGTTCCAGCAGTACGGGCATCCAGTCGGCGGGATCGTCACCGACGGAGGCCCGGATGTCGTCGAGCAACCGTACGGTCCGCTCGCGGCCGGAGAGGATGGTCAGGATGTCGTCTTCGCCTGACAGATTGAGGCGGGCGACGACACTCTCGCCGCCGCGCTTGATCAGAAAACTATGCGAACTGTCTGGCAGGGTGCGGACCAGATCGTACTCATGCCGGGTGAGGCCGAAGCCCTGCATATAGTCTTCGGCGCGCGCCTTTGGGTTGACCATGAAGATCTGTGTCGCGGCCTGTTCGATAACGGCGCTGGCGATGCGGCTCTCCAACGCATCCTGCGCGCTCTGGGTCGCGAAACCGACGATGCCGTTGCGTTTACGGATGGTTTTTTCCCAGTCCTTGATGCGCCGGACGAAGACGTCGTCGTCGAGCGCCTTCCAGCCTTCGTCGACGACAATGATCGCCGCGGAGCCGTCCAGACGTTCCTCGACGCGGTGGAAGAGATACATCATCGCCGGCGTGCGCACGGTGGGGTCGTCCAGCAGCACCGTCATGTCGAAGCCAACCGATTGCGCCGACAAGTCCGTGAGATCTTCGGGATTGTCGAACAGCCAGGCCCGCTCCCCGTCTCCCCACCATGGGCGTAGCCGCGACCAGAGATCCTCTGCATGGGGACGTTCGTCGCCACGAAAGAGCTCGACAAGATGTCTCAGCCGGCGATGGGCGGGAGGCTGATCGTAGTTCGCGCTGATGGCGTCGCGAATTCGCGCGAGGTCGGTAATGTCAGCCCCGCCGCACAGCTGGCTCAGCCACTCGACCAGGAAGCCCCGGTTGGTCGGCGTGTCGTCGAGTTGAAGGGGGTTGAGGCCAGACGCCTCACCAGGGCGAAGCCGATCGTAGCGGCCGCCGATTGCCCGGATGAACAGCTCCGCACCCCGGTCCTTGTCGAAAAAAATGATGCGGGGCGACAGCTTTCGGGCCTGGGCCAGCAGGAAGTTGAGCACCACCGTCTTGCCTGAACCCGACGGGCCGATCACCGTGAAATTGCCGAGATCGCCCTGGTGGAAGTTGAAGAAATAGGGACCGGCCGCGGTCGTCTCCAGCAGGGTGATTGCGTCTCCCCAATGCCCACCTGTCGCGCTCCCTGTCGGGAAATTGTGGGCGCTGGCCAGGCCGGCGAAATTGTTCGTCGACACCAATCCACGCCGTGCAATGTATTTGAAATTAGCTGGAAACTGAGCCCAGAAGGCCGGCTCCAGAGCGATCTCCTCACGCACAGCGACAATGCCCATATCGGCGAGCGCGGCGGTCACCTCTGCAACGCCGGCATCAACATCGCCGGGCGTTAATCCGCGTACCGCCACCGTCATGTGGTGCTCGCCGAACCCCGCCCGACCCGCGCTGACATCGTCCTTGGCCTGGGTAAGTTCCCCCCGGAGTGTAAGCGCCTCGTCCTCGGCCGAGCGCATGCGGCGCAAAGCCAGGTTCATGCGCTCAAGTGAAGCTTGGCGTTCAACAAAGGCGAAGGACTGGGTGATGGTCAGCTCGAACGGCAGACGCAACATTTCATCGAACATGCCGGGCGCACTGTAGGCGGGATAATCCTTAATCGAGACGATGCCGACATAACTGCGTGGCAGGGGACCTGCGGCCGACAGCTCGACCGTTTCCTGGCCGAAACTGATCCGGCGATAGGGGAGGTGGGCACCCAGATCCTGGCGCGGCAGCAGCATTGGCCGGTGTTCGCCATTGTACAGGGACGAGAGAAATTCCAGCGGTTGCGAGCAGGGGCCGTTCGGCGTCTCGTAGACGCTCAGCAAGTGCGGTTCGTAGTCGCCAAGGGCTGCCAGCAAGGCGTCTCTTCCTGCATCCAGCTGACCCATCTCATAGGTCAGGCTGACGTTCGCGTCGTCGCCTGCGCGAGCAATCCAGTTTCGCACGGTGTCAGCGATGCCCAGTCGCCCCTGAAGAGGCCGACGAATGAGGGTCAGATAGAGGTCGTTGACGAAGAGCTGTTTGGCGGCGAGCCGATCGGCCCAGCGGTCCCCGAGCATCTGCGAGAAATCGTCCGGGAAATCAGCTTCAAGATCGATCTCCGCCCGCCGCCTTATGACGTGATGGTAGAGGGCAAAGCGCGATGATCCGATTGTGCGCAGCATCGCATCACGCAGGGTGTTGCGATAGTTCAGTTCGTCGGTGTCCGCAGTCTCGAACAACAGTCCACGTAAGTGAATCGTCTGAAGCAACAGACCGTCACGGGTTTCGATCGTATGGTCGTTGACGTGACGGGCATAGGGCAGATGGATGCCCGCCGCCTGCTCGCGTTTCACCGCATGCGGGTTCTGGCTCAGGGGCGGTAAGAGTTGCATCGCCAAATTTTGTGATTTCGGACGCGCGGACACTGGCCAATACGGGTCAGCCAGAGGTCGATGATGCGGGGCTCGCGAAGACAGAGCAGCACGCCGACGCCGTGAGCCAGCAAAGCTACCGGCAGCACCCAGACGGATCGGAAGATGAGGAAAAGTTCTGCGGCGAGGACCGCGTTGATCACAAAAAAATTGTAAGTTACCCCCGCGAACATCTGCGGTCGGGTCAGGGCGGTGAACAGAGGCGTTCGGTCAAGCTGTTCCAAAACCCTAGCCGGCGTACGCGGCGGTCGACTGGATGCCGGTGACGATGCTGACGGCACCGAACAGGATGAAGCAGCCCAGAATCACAACCGCACCATGCCGCCAGTTGATTCGGCCGGTGAGCATGAGAAAGCCGACGCTGGCGACGGCGACAACGGCGACAACCGTGGCGACGGTGCCGAGCAGGGTGCCCTGTAGCCACTGGACGGCGGAAATGATGGGCCCCGATCCTCGAGGGTCAGCCAGCCCGATCTGAGCATTGGCTGTCGCGGGCAGGGCCATGGCCATTGCCATCGCGACGAACCCACCAACTGTCCTTATGGGCTTACCCACTTGCGCTCCCCCGAACCCGCAACTGCACGTAATAGTGCGGAGATTGCGGCCGCTGACAACCCCGAAATCACCACTTCGGATTGTTCGCTCTTTCGTGGCTACGGTCCTCGATGGTGCAGCACTTGTCGATCTGTTTTTGCGCAAATTAGGTTGTGGCCTGTGGGCGCATTATCGCTTGACGCGTTCTACTTTTCGGAGAACCTTGGCCGTATCGGGGCTGACTTTGGATATTTCCGAGGCCGAGCCATCCTGCAGATTTGCGGTCGGTTTAATCAGGCGGTGAGGGGTTTCATCGTCATGCTTGGGGCACCAGATGTTGAACGGCCGCCGGACATTTTTATACGCCTTGATGGGTGGGGTTGCGCTTTTGGCGCTGCGCACACCTTCGCGAGCGCAGAGCCTCCAATACACCTATGACGTTTTGGGTCGGGTGAGCGCGGTCACCTATCCAGACGGCAGGGTAACAACCTACACTTATGACGCCGCGAATAATCGTAGCCAGGTGACGACCGGTCCGCCCGGGCCGCCACCGCCGCCACCGTCACCGCTTGCAGTTTCAGTGAGTCCGGCCGGGGTTGGAGGAACGCTCGACGAACCTGTCGGCCCAGCGTTCGCGGCGGCCACCGGCGGTGTTCCGCCCTACACCTATCTCTGGCAGCGCGTGTCGGGGGATACCGTGACGCCCGCAACAACCCCAACCAGTTCCTCAACCAGTTGGTACCACCCCGGTCCTGCGGGGGGGGCGGGGAAGATCTCTTACTGGCGCTGCAGGGTGACCGACGCGGCAAACACCGTTGCCTACTCGTCAAATGTAAAGGTCACCATATTAATGATATATACTGACGGATTTTAGCCAGATCGACAAATTCATTGATTAACCCTTAGGGAAATACCGTAATTGGCCGGTCCTGGCTGATTATGATCGGGGGTTTAACCTCTAGATCTCGAATAAAAACGGCCGCGGTCGGTGACCGTATGATTCAAGGCCAGATCGGGGCCTGTTTCCGGTCAGTTCCATCGATCATCGAGGGGCGAGTTTTGGGCGCTCCGACACCCGCTGCCAATGAGGAAGCCGAGCATGCGAATGATTCATAAGTCCCTGCTTCTGACCAGCGCGGCGGTGGCCGTGGTTATGGCCGGTTCCGCCCATGCCCAGACCGTCAGTCAGCCGACGCCCCCAGAGGTCTCCACGATAGATGCGCGTGGTGTGGACATGATCTCGGGCTTCTTCAACTTTGCGGCGACTGAGGTCGCGATCGGCCAGCCTGGTGCCGGCGGTCTGGTTCTGACCCGCGGCCGAATTGAGCAGGGCTGGAGAGACAGCAACCAGGGCTCAATCGAAATCAGCGGATCGACCTACGTCGTCGTCACCGGACTGGGTGCGGAGGTGTTCACGCTCAGCGGCTCGACATTCACCCCCAAGAGTAACAGTGGCGCGACGCTGAGTCAGTCCGGAGCCGACTACACATTCACCTCATCGTCCGGAGCGGTCGCGCGTTTCACAACCGACCATTGTTACACCTCCATCGGTGCCGCCTGTACGGATCGGGCAGCCCTCTACGAGATCGTCGCTCCGAACGGTGAGAAGATCAGCTACCATTACGTCACCCAGACCTATCTGCGATGGTCCAATTCCTCGGTGACGGGGACGGCCGTTCGCCTGCAGTCGATCACCAATAATCGCGGCTACCAGCTGCACTACGTCTACAAGTCTGACACTTTGGATGGATCAGCTTCGGCGGAGACGCGGGTTGCGAACTGGCTGTCTGTCGCTTCTGTTACCGGCGTCAACAACGCCATCGACTACTGTGAGCCGACGGCCTTTAGTTGCACCTACACGCGCACCTGGCCCAGCATTGCCTACACGGGCGCAGCCGGCGGACCGATCACGGCGGCGACGGATCAGACTAGCCGTACAACTCAATATACGTACAACACCGCCAACCAGCTGATTGGCGTTCGCTACCCGGGCTCAACGACCAACGATATTACGGTCAACGTGGCCCCCACGGGGCGCGTAAACGGTGTTACGGACGCGACCGGATTCTGGAGCTATTTCTTTTCGGATAGCTATGGGACACGGACCAGCCAGGGCAGCGGCCCTAATGGACAAACATTGACCGTTGTCTCGGACCTTACCACTGGCCTTCCCTCCACGATTACCAATGCGCTCGGCGAGATACGAAGGTTTCAGTACGACACCCAAGGGCGTCTGACGCGGACGACAAACCCCGAAGGTGACTACGTCGAGCAAACCCTGGATGCGCGCGGTAATGTCATCCAGGTGACGGCAACGCCCAAGGCGGGCTCGGGTCTGTTGCCGGTCTCGTCCTCGACAACCTATCCGGCAAGCTGTGCCAATCCGGTCACCTGCAACCTGCCCACCACCACGACCGATGCGCGCGGCAATGTCACGGACTACACTTGGGACGCGACCCATGGTGGACCGCTGACGGTGACCTCGCCCGCGCCGACGCCCGGCGCGGACCGGCCGCAGACGCGTTACGCCTATGCCCCGCAAACGGCGTATTTCAAGAACAGCAGCGGTGCCATCGTCGCGGCCCCCACCGCCGTCACCCTGCCGACGGCGGTAGCCGCCTGCGTGACGGGAACCGCCTGCATCGGCGGGGCGGACGAGGTGCGCACCACTGTTGTCTATGGCGCGCCCGGGGTGGCCAACAACCTGCTGCCCAGCAGTGCCAGTCGTGGATCGGGTGCTGATCCCTCTATGGCGGTTACGGCGCTGACCTATACGCCGAACGGCGACGTCGAGACTATTGATGGTCCCTTGCCCGGAACAGCGGACACGACCCGCTATCGCTACGATACGGCCCGGCAACCGGTCGGTGTGATCGGTCCCGATCCGGACGGGGCCGGCGGCCTGGTCCACCAGGCAACGCGGGCTACCTACAATCCACGCGGGCAGGTGACGAAACAGGAAGTCGGGACCACTGCAGATCAAGGTGATAGCGCATGGGCGGCCTTCACCCCGTTACAGTCGACCGACTCAACCTTCGGCACCTACGGTCGACTGGAGGTCCTTGAGCAGGCTGGTGGTGCGACGCCGGTCAGTCGGCAACAGTGGTCGTATGACGCGTCCGGCCGGGTGCTGTGTGCGACAGTGCGGATGAGGACCGACGTTCCGGCCCCGGCCGACGCCTGCACGCTCGGCACTGCGGGCACATATGGTCCGGATCGCATCTCGCGGATTTACTACGATGCCGCGGACCGACCCTACACGACCATTAGAGGTTACGGGGTCTCCGGGGGGACTTACGAAAGCGTCGGTTACACCGCCAACGGAAGGGTCAGTATTCTGATAGACGGAAACGGCAACCGTTCGACGGCAATCTTTGACGGCTTCGATCGTATCGTCGAGCTTCGCTATCCCAATACATCCGGCGGCGGATCATCGACCACGGACAAGATGGTCTATGCCTATGACGCGGGATCCAACCTCACCGGCATCACGACACGACGCGGCCAGACCTTCACGCTGAATTACGACGCCCTGAACCGGCTGACGAGCAAGATCGTGCCCGATGGCGGCGGCATTCCGGCCGCGGCGACGCGCGACGTCTATTACGGCTACGATCTGCGCGGCCGCCCGACCTTCGCCCGTTTCGACAGCATCGCGGGCGAGGGCGTCAGCAACGTCTTTGATGCGCTGGGGCGACTGACCTCATCCACCACGACCATGGGTGGAACCAGTCGCGCGTTGAGCTTTCAATATGATGCCGCGGGCGCGCGGACCCGCCTGACCCATCCTGACGGTCAATACGTCGACTACAGCCGCGACGTGCTGGAACGTCTGACCTCGGCCAGTATGAACACGACGCTGCTGTTCCAGCCCCAGTATGATCAGCAGGGACGGACCACCGCCCTGAACCGTCGAAATGGTGCCGTCTGGGCCTCGCCGACCAGCTTTGCCTATGACAGTGCTTCGCGGCTGGCGTCGCTGACCCATGACGTCGCCGGAACGACCTATGACGCCACCGCGAGCTTCACCTATAATCCGGCGGGCCAGGTGGTCGGACGCACCCAGTCCAACACCGCCTATGACTTCACCGGCCTAGTCAACGTTGACCGCGCCTATACGGTCAACGGCCTGAACCAGTACACGGCCGCCGGCCCGGCCAGCTTCACCTATGACGCCAGCGGCAACCTGACCTCGGACGGGACCAGTACCTTTGGCTATGATGCCGAGAACCGCCTGATTTCCGGGCCGAACGGAGCCAGCCTGGTCTGGGATCCGCTGGGCCGTCTGTTCCAGAGCGCCAGCACAAGCCTTCCGGCCACACAGTACCTCTATGACGGGCAGAAGCTGACCGCCGAATACAACGCCGCCGGCACCATGCTGCGCCGCTATATCCACGGCGACGGTTCCGATACGCCGCTGGTCTGGTATGAGGGCGCGACCACGACGTCGCCGCAATATATGTATGCCGACCGTCAGGGCTCGATCGTCACCGTCACCGATGCCTCGGGCAATGTCACCGGCGTCAACGCCTACGACGAATACGGCATTCCCAATGCCCCCCCAAACGTCGCCAACACCGGCCGCTTCCAGTACACCGGCCAGACCTGGCTGCCGGAACTGGGCATGTACCACTACAAGGCCCGGATCTATTCGCCGACCTTGGGGCGGTTCCTGCAGACTGATCCGATCGGTTATGCAGGCGGGGCGAACCTGTATGCCTATGTCGGCAACGATCCGATGAATTTTAATGATCCGATGGGGTTGGAACCTGAAAAACCTTTCAAACTCCCGGAGGTGTTGCTTCGTTTCAGACAATTATTCACGGGTACGATTATCTCGTTCACTCGTAACCAACGTCACTCCGAGGGTGGAGGCCAAGGGGGGGGTGAAGAACCTCCTTTTGAGTTGCCCGAAGTAGAAGTTGTGGGGCCTCGGTGCGAAACCCCGCCTGGCGGGCCAGGTTCGCGTGAATTGAATGCTAACATTCGCCAAGCCGCTAGTGTAGGAGCTGCTGTTGCCGCATCGCACCCAGCTGTTAGGCCGATTGCTGAGGCCGCGAGCCGTGGTTGGTTTGCTAATCAAGTCCACACCCGCGGGGCGTGGGATTATAAGCAGAAATATCCTCAGGGGCAGGATTTTGGGAACTTCAATTATGGAGCTACCGCCGCTGCTCTTGGCTACAGCTGGATTGAAACACGCGAAGCGGCTAACGCCTATTCTTTGATATCAAATGGGACCTTGGAGGGGGAAATGGCACACATACGTGCGGGCTATCAGTATACAGAAGCTGGGTGCAATCGATGAACTCCGGTGGAAACGGTAATCGACCGCTGGCGGTCACGGTAGCGGTCATCATCTGGTTGGTCGCCGCGACCGGAATTGGTCTTGCTGTCCTGCTTTTCGGCTCGCTGGCAGTGGCAAGAGTCATTGTGGCGTTGCTCCAACGAGAAGTTTCATTGTTGTCCTTCGTCGGCATGGCCTGTCTCTATATTTTCACTATTCTTGCACCCGTTTTGGCCTGGATCGCTTTTTTCCGTAATCGCTACGGGCTCGCGTCAAGCTTAGCGAGCTGGCCGATAGTTGTCATTGCTGTGGTGGTGGTGGTGATTTATCGAAGCGGACTGAATTGATTCTTAAATTTCCGAGGTCACTGATTATCGTCGACGCCCTGATGCCAAGTCGCCGGGCCGTTCAGCAAGCGTCTGGCCGCGGTGCTGTCAGGCGAACGCTAAAGTCTCCGGTAATTCGGCTGTAAGCCGCCGGCGGAGAACACCTTTCGTGAAGCCGATTTCGTTCAAGCGCCACCGGTTTCCGGCGGACGTCATCCGCCATGCCGTGTGGCTCTATTTTCGCTTTAGCCTCAGTTTTCGCGACGTCGAGGAGCTGATGGCGCAGCGGGGGATCGACGTAAGCTACGAGACGATCCGGTGCTGGACGATCAAGTTTGGCCCGCTGATCGCCCGGCGTTTGAAGAAGCGGCGGTCGCCCCCGACGCCGCGTTGGCATCTGAATGAGATGGTCTGCCGCATCGGCGGAAAGCGGATGTACCTGTGGCGGGCGGTCGATGACGAAGGCGAGGTCCTCGACGTTCTGATCCAGCGCCGGCGGGATGCGGAGGCGGCGTTGAAGCTGCTCAGGCGTCTCCTTCACAACCAGCCGGTCGAGCCGCAGACGATTACGACCGATGGTCTGGCCTCATACGGCGCGGCTCTGGATCAACTGGATCTAAGGCACCTGCATCGACCCGGCCGGCTTCGGGAGAACAATCGCGCAGAGAACTCCCACCTGCCGATCCGACGACGAGAGCGGCAGCAGCGGTTCAAATCCCAAGCCTCAGCCCAGAGATTCCTCACCACCCACGCAGCGATCTACAACACCTTCAACATCCAACGCCATCTGATCAGCAGACCAACACTTCGGCTTTTGCGAGCCGAAGCGGCGAACGCTTGGGCGGCCGCTGCTGCTTGATTTCAGGCAGGGTAGGGCGGCTTTCGACTTGGCGCGGTCGACCCGGGCGGCCCAGTTGGCCGCCTTCAGATCAATCTCCTGCGCCGTCTCCCTGGGCATGGGCCCCCTGCATTTCGTCATCGGACCTAGACGCGCCGGCGGTTTGATTTCCACCAGGTGAACAACCCCGCCAGCAGACAGAGGACTCAACTCATGTGCTTCTCGAACGTGCTCTCGGAGATTCCCAGCCGGTGCGCAACCTTGCGCTGGGGGAGGCTTTCAACCTTGCGCAGGGTGAAGACCTCGCGAACCTGGGGAGGCAAGGCGGCGATCGCCTCTCCCAGATGCTGGAGTTCGTCCCGGTCCGCGACCCGGTGCTCCGGCGAAGGTTCGTCGGCTATGGCACCCAGCTGGTCGATGTCTGACACGGTCTGGAAGGCGGTCACCCTGGATCGGCGGACATGGGTTATGAGGACGGAATAGGCGGATTGGAAGGCGTAGGTCTTTGGATTGCGCACGCCCTCGACGGACTCGAGAGCGATCAGACGCGTAGGTCTCCTGGACGATGTCGTCGACCTCCAGACCGGCCAGGCGGCGGTTCTGCAGCCATGCCCGCAAGGCAGGCTCGTCGGAAATCCGCGCCGTCAACCGATGTGAGGCCAACATCTGTCCGGCCGAAAGATCGCAAGCTCGTCAGTGGCGCGCAGAACACATGCCGCGGCCTGATGAGCAGGAGCATATGGCGGCAACCAAAGCGTTCGTGCGTCAAAGGCATGCCCCGCACTCAGCGGCCCTACAGTCCGCGGCCTCAAGTTCCCGGCGTGGCGTTCGAAGGTGCACTGTTGGACTGCGAGTGAATGTCCGCAACTGGCGGTGGGCTCAACCGATCGCCGCAACACACTCGGCGAAGGTCTCCGCGGGCGTTCGATAGAGCAAGGTCTTTCTGGGTCGTTCGTTGAGCTGGCGGGCGATGGCGCTGAGCTGGGCCTGGCTGTGCACGGACAGGTCGGTTCCGGGGGGCAGGTACTGGCGCAGCAGCCGGTTGGTGTTTTCGTTCGAACCGCGTTGCCAGGGTGATGTTCAGTCCCGGAGTGTGGGGGAATCAGTCATGCTGATCCTTCATTCCGGGAGGCACTATGGGCCAGATACTCCACGGCAGCGCCACGACCACGCACGCCGTCCGAGCTGCGATACAGCGATCGAAAGCTCCGCTCAAAGAGCTAGCGGCGCGGCACGGGCTCAACCACAAGACCGTCGCCAAATGGCGGAAGCGCGCCTTCGTTCATGACGCGCCGATGGGACCCAAGACGGTTCGTTCGACGGTTCTGACGCCCGAGGAAGGGGCGATCGTCGTCGCCTTCCGCAGGCATACCCTGCTGCCGCTGGACGACTGCCTCTACGCGCTCCAGGCGACACTGCCGCACCTGACCCGGTCGTCGCTTCACCGCTGTCTCAAGCGCCACGACATCAGCCGCCTGCCCGAGATCGGCGGCGACAAGCCCGCCAGGCAACCCTTCAAACGTTATCCCATCGGCTACTTCCACATCGACATCGCCGAGGTCAGGACCGACGAGGGCAAGCTCCACCTGTTCGTCGCTGTCGATCGCACGTCCAAGTTCGCCTTCGCCCAGCTACATCCGGCCGCCATCGTCCAGATCGCCGCTGACTTCCTGAAGGCTGTGATCGAGGCCGTGCCCTACAAGATCCATACGGTTCTGACCGACAACGGCGTGCAGTTCGGCGACATGCCTCAGCATCGCTCCGGTCCTACCGCTCGCTACAGGGTCCACAAGTTCGACCGCGTCTGCCTCGACCACGGAATCGAACACCGCTTCACCAAGCCCAACCACCCGTGGACCAACGGCCAGGTCGAGCGAATGAACCGGACGCTCAAAGAAGCCACTGTCCGCCGCTATCATTACGACAGCCACCAACAGCTCAGGCAGCACCTCGCCGCCTTCCTCGACGCCTACAACTTCGCCAAACGGCTCAAGACCTTACAAGGCCTCACGCCCTACGAAGCCATCTGCAAGGCCTGGGCAGACGAGCCAGACCGCTTCAGATACGATCCAACCCACCTCACCTCGGGACTGAACACCTAGTCCGCAGCGCCGAGAAATCTGTCAATGATTGGCAAGGACCGCAGCTGGGGCTTCCATTCGCCGCTCTCCCAACGACCGAAGGTGCCTTCATCCACCCCGACGATTTCAGCGGCTCCCCTAATCGACAAGCCCTGTCGTCTTCGTTGGGCCAATAAGCTGCTGCCAAGAGTGAGAGGTTCTGCCCACGGCTCGTAGCCGAGGTAGCGGATGATCGCTGGGTACTGGTGGACGTATGGCTGGCGCAAGTTCTGCTCCCACCACATCCACGTTTTTGGATCGACGCCGACGATGGCGGCGGCGTCGACTTGGCGATGTCCCAGCACCCGCCGCCGGACATTGAGCTGTCGTCCCAGGCTGGCGTCCGCTTCGAGCGCAGCTTCTTTTCGTCGGACGGTCAGACTCCGGGAAATGCCCGGCAGCAAGAAGGCAACACGGCCATGCCGTTGCGGGATCGGCGGCGGCGGTCGCGGGGCCTGCGGCAAGGCCCCGCGCTGCCAGCGCGACTATCAGAACCGCATCTCGGGCCCGATGTTCGACCGTATCGATCTGACGGTCGAGACCCCGCCGGTTACCGCCGCCGACATGGCCCTGCCGGCCCCGGCCGAGGGCACGGCCGAGGCTGCGGCCCGGGTCGCCGTGGCCCGGGGCCTGCAGGACGAGCGGGCGCGGTCGGCTGGCCTGCCGCCGGATCAGGCGCTGAATGCCCGCGCCTCGGGCGAGACCCTGGACCGGTTCGCCGCCCCCGACGCGCCCGGCCGCGCCCTGCTGATGCGGGCCGGTGAGGCCGGGGGGCTGACGGCCCGGGGCTGGGTGCGGACGCTGCGACTGGCCCGGACCATCGCCGATCTGGAGGGGGCGACCGGGGTGGTGCGCCGCCATGTGGCCGAGGCCCTGGTGCACCGGCGCACCCCGGTCGGGCCCGGGACCGGCGACGCCGTGCCCTGGTCAGGGGGGGGGAAGCCCGACGGTATCGACCGCCCGCGCCCCGCCTTGAGCCGCCCTTAACGGTTGTGCGCCATGGTGCCGGTCGGAGATCGATGATGACACGACCGGCGAAGAATATCGCAACAGCCCCCCTGGCGACCCCGGAACCGCCCGACGGGGCCGAACAGCAGTTCCTGCGGCTGATGAGTCATGAGATGCGCACCCCGCTGAACGGGGTCATCGGCATGCTGGGCCTGCTGACCCGGACCCGGCTGGACGGGGCGCAGCGCGCCTATGCCGAGGCCGCGCGCCAGTCGGCCGAACATCTGCTGGGTCTGGTCAATGACCTGCTGGACTATGCCCGGCTTGAGGCCGGCAAGCTGGAATTCGACGCCGCCCCGGTCGATGTCGAGGGCCTGGTGCGCAGTGTCGCCGAACTGCTGAGTCCCCGGGCCCATGAGAAGGGGCTGGAACTGGTCTGGTCGGTCGCCCCCGACGCCGTCGATGTGATGGCCGATGAGGGTCGCCTGCGCCAGGTCCTGTTCAACCTGGCCGGAAACGCCGTCAAATTCACCGAGACCGGCGGGGTCCATATCTCCGTCGAACGCGTATCCCGGGCGGGTCCCCGGCCGCGGCTGGCCTTTATCGTCGAGGATACCGGACCGGGCATTCCGGCCGAGGCGCGCGCCCGCATCTTCGAGGAGTTCGGCCATGTCGACGCCTCGGACGCCACCCGGTTCGGCGGGGCCGGACTGGGTCTGGCCGTGGTCAAACGCCTGGCGGACGCCATGGGCGGCAAGGTCTCGGTCGGTAACCGGCCGAAAGGCAAGGGGTCCCGCTTCCGCTTTGAGGCCAGTTTCGACGCCACGACGGACCTGCCCGAGCGCGGCCGGCCGCTGAACGGTCAGGCCGTGGCCGTGCTGTCGCCGGATGATCTGGTGCGCCGGGCCGCGATCGACCAGATCGAGGCCTCGGGCGGCACGGTCCATCCGGGCGCGCCGGTCATCCTGGTCGACCATGCCCTGGCCGCCGTGGCCGGCGAGGCCCTGGCCCCGCGCCCGGAAAAGGGTCGCGCCATCGTGCTGTTGCGGCCATCGGAACGCGACCTGATCGCCCGCTACCGCACCGCCGGCTTCCACGGCTATCTGATCAAGCCGTTGCGGCGCGCCTCCCTGGCGGAACGGGTTCTGGCCGTGGCCAATCCGACCGCCACCCAGACGCCCGGCCTGCCGCCGCCGCCGCCGGCCGACGACGACCGGGTCGCCCCGATCCGCTTCGCCGGCACCCGGGTGCTGCTGGTCGAGGACAATCCGG
>TARA_R110002124_G_scaffold109676_12_pt1 | contig 58117 bp, 71 predicted proteins | sample TARA_R110002124 | Tara Oceans TARA_R110002124 (sample SAMEA4397445) | marine metagenome | biome: Polar Biome; feature: [SRF] surface water layer (ENVO:00010504); material: water (ENVO:00002006), including particulate matter (ENVO:01000060) such as... | depth 5 m
CCGCTTGTTAAGGTAAACACCCGGTAAACGTTGGGATTTTCCGAAATATGGCTATTACTGCGCGATGATATCTGCGTGCCCCTGAACAAAGGGATGCGCGGACCCAACAAACAGTGAAGTGGGACGCCTAAAATGACCACCCGAGCCAAGACCAACCTCAAGATTGTCCAGCCTGAAATCGAGCAGATGGAGGCCGTCATGCAAGAAGCCGCCAAGCAGACAGCGCCCATGGTGCAGCGTCTGGCTGCCCACCGCGACCGTATCGACCTGGCGGTCAAGGAACTCGAGAGCGAGCGGTTTGAACTGCTTTCCCGTCGCGATCTCGTGCGCCGCCAGGCCGAAGCTGTCGAACAGGGCCTGTCCATGCATATCGCCGACATCGAAGCCACGATGCGCCTCTATGAGGCCGGCCTCAATTCGCTCGCCACACCCGAGTGAGCTGCCTGACCCTTCTGGAGGCGGTGCACTGCCGCAATCCGAGCCTGCCCGCTAAAGCCTGATCAGACTTTTTCGACAAACTCGAATTCAGCCTCATTGCCTCCAGACGGATCATCCGACACGCGCACAGCAAGCTTGTTCGCGTCGAGCGCGGCAAACCACTCATCCCAGCTGACCAGCTGAAAGCCGCCGATTCGGTCGGGGCCCTCATTACCATCGGTATTGATCTCGTACTGGCCAAACGTCAGCTGCAGCAAGGTCCTGCTGCCGCTGCCATCGGGGGTCTCCATCAGCATCGGGCTGCCGCCCCGCGCTGCGGCCCACTGCCGAATTTCATCCCGATCCGTCAAAATCTTGGCCATGGCGTCCATTCCTGTCTCGTTATGTCCCCACAATCGCTGTGTCAGCGCTTGGGTTCCGCGGCAATTCCCAATTCGGGCTTGGCCTGCTAAGAGCACCATAGACCGCTCGGAGCCGCCATGACCACCCAGAACACCAAACCCATCCTGCTTGGCCAGATCGGCGCTGCCCATGGCATCAAGGGCGCGGTCCGCATCGCTGCCCATACCCAGGACCCCATGTCCATTGGCGACTATGGTCCGCTCGACACCGACCGGGCCGGCCTGACCATCACGATTGAAAAACTGCGCCTGCACAAGAATGTTGTCGTTGCTCACATCAAAGGTATCGGTGACCGCAACGCTGCCGAAGCCCTCAACGGGGTCGGCCTTTACATTGACCGTTCCCGACTGCCAGAGCCCGAAGATGACGATGATTTCTATCACGCCGACCTGATTGGCCTCGAGGCCCGCTTGGCCACGGGGCAGATCATCGGTCAGGTGTCCGCAGTTCCCAATTTCGGCGCCGGCGACCTGATCGAGATTCGTGATTCCAATAGCGGCGATACCTTCCTTTATCCCTTCACCAAGGCCGTGGTCCCCACCATCCGCATCGCCGAGGGCTATCTGATCATCGATGTGCCCCTCGATGCCGAAGAGGGCGAGGAAGAACCCGATTGAGCTTCTCGGCCAGCATTATTACCCTGTTCCCCGAGCTGTTTCCCGGCCCGCTCGGCGCTTCCGTGCTCGGTCGCGGACTGGCCGATGGCCTGTGGTCGCTCGAGACCACCCAGTTGCGCGCCTTCGCCACCGACCGTCACCACACCGTTGACGATACCCCCTCGGGCGGCGGCGCCGGCATGGTGCTCAAGCCCGATATTCTGGCCAGGGCGATAGATACGGTCTCGCCGCCGGGAGACACCCGCCCCCGTATTCTGATGTCGCCCCGCGGCACCCCGCTGACGCAGCAGCGCGCCCGGGAGCTGGCGCTCGGCCCTGGCGCCGTCATCGTCTGCGGCCGCTTTGAAGGTGTCGATCAACGGGTTATCGACACCCGTGCGCTCGAGGAAATCTCAATCGGCGACTATGTCCTGGCAGGCGGCGAAGTGGCCGCCATGGTGCTGCTGGAGGCTATTGTACGGCTCATCCCCGGCGTGCTGGGCGGCGCCGACAGCCATGCCGATGAGAGCTTTGAGAATGGCCAGCTCGAATACCCGCAATATACCCGTCCGCAATGCTTTGAAGGCATCGATATCCCCGCGGTCCTGACCTCGGGTGATCATGGCAGGATCGCCAGATGGCGCGCCGAGCAGAGCCTGGCGCTGACCCAGGCGCGTCGCCCCGATCTTCTGCGGCCGCGCCGGTCATAAAACTGTCCGAAACGCTAGACTCTTGGGCCGTTTTACCCTATAGCCGCGCCACTATCCGCATGACGGGCTAATCGGACCTGTCATGCACCAATAAAAAGACGACCAAACTCCGTTACCAACCAAGACCGGGCGGTCGGGCTGTAAGGCTCGAATAAACGCTCCTTTGAAAAGATTCAGAACGGAATCGACATGTCCAGCATCATCGAACAGCTCGAAGCCGAGCAGATGGCAGCCATCGCTGAAAAGCGCCAGCTCCCCGAATTTACCCATGGTGACACCGTCAAGGTGTGGGTTCGTATCACCGAAGGCACCAAAGAGCGCCTGCAGGCCTATGAAGGCGTTGTCATTGCCATCAATGGCGGCGGCCTGATGGAATCGTTCACCGTGCGCAAGATCTCGTACGGCGAAGGCGTCGAGCGCGTCTTCCCGCTCTATTCGCCCAACGTGGCTTCGGTCGAAGTGCTCAAGCGCGGCAAGGTTCGTCGTGCCAAGCTGTATTACCTGCGCGATCGTCGCGGTAAATCTGCGCGTATTTTCGAATCGACCAATTCGCGTACCAAGAAGATCGAGGCGACAGAGCGCACCGCAGCCGCTGCTGCCAAGGAAGCGCGCGAAGCCGAGAAGATCGCTGCTGCCGAGGCTTTTGCCGCCGAGCAGGCCGCCAAGGACGCAGAAGCAGCGGCAGCCGCTGCTGCAGCTGAGAAGGCCGCCGCTGCCGAGGCAGCCGAAGCCAGCGCCGAGCCAAAGGCTGAATAGCCCGATCCAGGTCCCGCCAGCCAAGTTTGAGAGCCCGGCCCCGCAAGGCGCCGGGCTTTTTGCCGGCCTGCTGTCAGCGATTCACGTGAAACCCTGACAGCAAGCCGCCATTTCCGGCTTTACCTCGCCCGACACCTCCGCGATAAGAAAACCCCATCTGCGTCAAAGGCCCGTCATGACTGTCTCGATCGTCACCTGGAATATCAACTCGGTTCGATTGCGCCTGCCCATGGTGCTCGACTTCCTGGCCCAGTATCAGCCCGACGTACTGATGCTGCAGGAAATAAAATGTACCAATGACCAGTTTCCGGCCAAGGCATTTGCCGAAGCCGGCTATCCCCATCAGGCCGTGCATGGGCAGAAGGGCTATCACGGCGTCGCCACCCTCTCGAAGTTCCCGGTGACCGATGTTTCCAGCCGGGTGTTCTGCGAGATCGAGGAATCGCGGCACGTTTCGGCATTGCTCGATATCGGCCACGGTCCGCTCACCGTGCACAATTTCTATATCCCCGCCGGCGGCGACGAACCCGATATCGCCATCAACCCCAAGTTCAAGCACAAGATGGGCTTCCTCAGCGAATTGACCAGCTGGTTCCAGGAACCGGCCTTTTCGCGCGGCCAGCTGATCGCCGGCGACTTCAACATCGCGCCGCATGAAAACGATGTCTGGAGCCACAAGCAGCTGCTCAAGGTGGTCAGCCACACACCCATGGAGACCGAAGCGCTCGACGCCATCCTCAATGGCGGCCATGGCTGGACCGATCTGGTCCGCAAACACCTGCCGCATGACCAAAAGCTTTATTCCTGGTGGAGTTATCGCGGCAAGGACTGGGAAGCCTCCGATCGCGGCCGCCGCCTCGATCATATCTGGTCGACCGCCGACATTGCCGCCCACTGCATTGGCGCCGAAATCATCCGGCCGGCGCGCGGCTGGACCGACAAGCCCAGCGACCATGTGCCGGTGATCGCGCGTTTCGCCGGGGTCTAGCTACCGCGCCAGCCCCTCATCGTCCGCGTTGAGAAAATGGTCTTCCCATTGGCTCTGCGGGATGGCTTCGCCCAAGGCATAATCAAAGGCGGCAATGCCCGACATGTCCGGTATTGCCGCACACTCAAAGCGAAGCTTGAACCACTGGCCCTGCCGGCGATAGGCGCCCCCCTCGGCAACCAGGGTGTCGCCGTCGACCTCAAGATCGCCAAAGGCATAGCCGACGACCGCGTCAGGCTTGATACCCGCCAGGCCCCGTCCAAGCTGCTCCAGCGCCTCTATATTGCACAACTGGATCAGCTGCTCGCTGCTCGCCAGCTGCCCGAAATTGCGACGCACTTCCGCATTGGCGGGGTCGGCAAGAATGCTGGCAGCATAAAACGCGGTGGCGTGGATCATTTGTCCCGCCGGCGCGCTTGTGGGCGACACCGGCCGCTGCGGCTGGGGCGCCGCCGCTGATGGCGCGGCAGCAGTCGAAGGTTCCGGGGCAACCGCTATCGACTCACGAGCGGCCGGCAGCGGCATCTGCAGCCGCGCATACTGCTCGGGCGACACGATGTCGACTGCCATGACAGGGGTCGCGGGGGCCTTGAGGACGCGCAGCGCAGCCAGCAGAACTAGCACAACCAATGCAATGGCGTGCACGGCCAAGGAAAGCCCGACAGAGACCGGTCGGGCCATTTCGAACGGATGGCTTTGTCCCGCCTCGACCATTGGCTGCCAGTTGTTACCCCAACCCGCCACTGGCCGTCTTTTGTGGCTATTGTGCGAGGATGAGGCTAGTTGTCGCCGGCGCGCATCCGCCGCCCGACAGGCTCCAGCGCCCCCAGATAGCTGCCCAGGTCGCGCTCGATGCGCGCCACGGCCCGCTGCGCCAGCTCGGGAGACTGCTGTACCAGCTTGAGGAAAGCGTGGCGCGGCACGAACAGCATTTCGCAGTCGGTGACTGCGGTAAATGTCACCGGCCGCGGCTTGTCCAGGATCAACGCCATGGACGACACCACGCTGCCCGGCTCCGATATGGCATAGGGCTTTTGGGCGCCCTTGCCTTCAGGCTTGGCTTTGAGTGTCCCAGTGATGAGCACAAAGGCACCCTGAGGCACCGCGCCGGCCTGATAGATGACGGCATCGGGTTCGAAATGCCGACGATCGCCGGCAAACGCCAGCATGCGGCGCTGCTCATCGTCGCAGATATCGAAAAATTCGGCCTGCGCCAAAGCGGCTGCCGCCTCGTCCCTGATCATAAGCCCCAATCCGAATGCACTTCGGCCCCGCCTGGCGGAGCCGTGCCATCCTATAGGGCATTTGCCGTGCTTTTATACTCGATTTTGTGTTTCCGCGCCGCCGTCCACGGCTTTCACGGCGCCAGACGGTATCCGCCCTCGTCGGTGACCAGCAAACGGGCATTGGACGGATCCCGCTCGATCTTCTGGCGCAGGCGGTAGATGTGGGTTTCCAGCGTATGGGTGGTCACCCGGTTATTGTAGCCCCACACTTCCTTGAGCAGAATGTCGCGCGATATCGTCTTGGGACCCTGGCGATAAAGGAACTTCAGGATGGCGGTTTCCTTGTCGGTCAGCCGCACCTTGTTGCCGTCATTGGTCTCGAGCATCTTGACCGATGGCTGGAAACTGTAGGGACCGATGGTGAACACCACGTCTTCGCTCTGGTCGTGCTGGCGCAAAGCGGCATTGATCCGCGCGAGCAGTACCGGAAACCGAAACGGCTTGGTCAGGTAGTCATTGGCGCCCGAATCCAGTCCCCGGATCTGATCGGCATCGCTGTCATGGCCGGTCAGCATCAGGATGGGGCTGTTATACCCCTCGGCGCGCAGCACCTTGACGGCCTCGCGGCCATCCATATCGGGCAAGCCGACGTCAAGAATGGTCAAGTCGATATTGTTTTCGCGCGTCGACTTGAGGGCACCATTGGCAGTATCGGCCTGCAGGATCTCAAAATCTGGCTGGGTTTCGAGTTGCTCGACCAGCGTCCGACGCAGTTCTGCATCATCGTCCACCAGCAGGATGCGTCGCTTGTTCATTGTTTTCTCCGGTCTTTTTGTCTTGACCCGCCTATGGGTCACACTATTGCGACCGGTTTTAGGCTCGCCAATCACAACGGTGTTATTGTTTCAAACAACGAGAACATGCCCGGAGAAGTTGCACGCAAACCCCGCGATAGTGATTATTCCACCGCAGGGCTTAAGCCGGCCGCCGGGCGATGACCGAACAGTGCCGAGCCAATCCGCACATGGCTCGCTCCCATGCCGATGGCAACCTCGAAGTCGCCACTCATCCCCATCGAGAGTTCAGAAACGCCCGAGGCCTGCACCAGACCCACCATTTGCGCAAAATAGGGTCCTGGCGGCACCCCTTCGGGCGGCACGCACATCAGGCCGATGATATTGAGCCCGTGCTGAGCGCGACACCGCCCGACAAAGGCCACGGTCTCCTCAGGCGCCACGCCGGCCTTCTGCGGCTCGAGCCCGATATTGACCTGCACGAAGCAGGACAGATGTCGGCCCGCCCGCTCCATCTCCTGGGCCAGGACGCCGGCCAGTTTGTCGCGATCGACCGTTTCGATGACGTCGAAGAGCGCCACCGCCTCGCGGGCCTTGTTGGTCTGCAGCGGGCCGATCAGATGAAGTTCAATGCCCTCATAGCGCTGTCGCAGCGCTGGCCATTTGTCCTTCGCCTCCTGGACACGGTTTTCGCCAAACACCCGCTGCCCCGCGTCCAGAAAGGGGGCGATCTCGTCAGCCGTGAAGGTCTTGGACACCGCCACCAGCGTCACCTGCTCAGATGGGGGTCCGAAGCGCTCCTTCGCCTTGGCGATGCGCTCAAGCGTGGCGGCTAGCTTGTTGGCGGCACTGGCATCCATGGTTTGGACCTGTTCCTGTTGACCTAGCGCGGTATTTCTGGTGATGGTCCGGTAGACAAAATCCCCAATAAACGCAAGCCGCTCCGGACTTTCCGCCGCGCCCTGCGAGATGCACCCAAGGACGAGCCCAAGTGAGCGTTGAACGCTACAATCCGCGCGAGATGGAACCCAAATGGCAGAAGGTCTGGGACGATGCCCAGAGCTTTGTCACCAGCAATGATGACCCGCGCGAGCCCTACTACGTCCTCGAGATGTTCCCCTATCCATCGGGGCGCATCCATATGGGCCATGTTCGCAACTACTCCATGGGCGACGTCGTCGCGCGCTACCATCGCGCCAAGGGCAAGAACGTGCTGCACCCCATGGGCTGGGATGCCTTTGGTCTGCCTGCCGAGAACGCCGCCATCGAGCGCAAGACCCATCCGGGCACCTGGACGCGCCAGAACATCGCCTCCATGAAGGCGCAACTGCAATCAATGGGTCTGGCGATCGACTGGACCCGCGAGATTGCCACCTGCGAGCCCGAATATTATCAACATCAGCAGGCCATGTTCATCGATATGATGGCCGCCGGCCTGGTTACCCGCAAACAGTCCAAGGTCAATTGGGACCCCATCGACATGACCGTGCTCGCCAATGAGCAGGTTATCGATGGCAAGGGCTGGCGCTCGGGCGCCGTGGTCGAGCAGCGCGAGCTGACCCAGTGGTTCTTCAAGATCTCCGACTTTGCCGAAGACCTGCTCGAAGGCCTCGATACGCTGACCGAATGGCCCGAGAAGGTGCGCGTCATGCAGCGCAACTGGATCGGCAAGTCCCAGGGTCTGGCGTTTGACTTCGGTCTCAAGGGCGCGCCGCAGGGCTTTGACACCCTGCCCGTCTACACGACCCGCCCCGACACCATGCGCGGGCCGACCTTCGCCGCCATAGCGGCCGATCACCCACTGGCCAGGGCCCTGGCAGAGACCAATCCGCAGATCGCTGCTTTCAACAAGCTCTGCCAGTCGACGGGCACCTCCGCGGAGGCGCTGGAAACCGCTGAAAAGCTGGGCTTCGATACCGGCATCAAGGTTACCCATCCGGCCGATTCGAGCTGGGAACTGCCGCTGTTCATCGCCAATTTTGTGCTCATGGACTATGGCACCGGCGCCATTATCGGCTGCCCGGCCCACGATCAGCGCGACCTCGATTTTGCGCGTAAGTATGACCTGCCCGTCATCGACGTGTTCCAGCCGCTCGACAGCGACCAGCCTGTCGGCAACGAGGCCTTCACGCCGCCCAAGACCCAGACCGTGCGCTACGTGCAGTGGTTTGGCGAAGCCGGGGCGGAACTGACCTGCCAGCAGGCCATGGACCAGACCCTGGCGCTGTTTGAAGCCAATGGTTGGGGCAAGGCACAGACGCAGTATCGCCTGCGCGACTGGGGCATTTCCCGCCAGCGTTACTGGGGCTGCCCGATCCCGGTAATCCATTGCGAGGTCTGTGGTACCCAGCCGGTGCCCAAAAAGGACCTGCCGGTCGTATTGCCCGAGGATGTAAGCTTCGACAAGCCCGGCAATGCACTCGACCATCATCCGACCTGGAAGCACGTGCATTGCCCGCAATGCGGCGCCCCTGCCCGACGCGAAACCGACACCATGGATACTTTCGTCGATTCATCCTGGTATTACACGCGCTTTACCGCACCGCACGCGGCCACGCCCACCGTGCCCGAGATCGCCAATCGCTGGTTGCCCGTCGATCAGTATATCGGCGGCGTCGAGCACGCGATCCTGCACCTGCTCTATTCGCGTTACTTCACCCGCGCCATGAAGGCGACTGGCCATGTGGGGCTGGACGAACCGTTCAAGGGCCTGTTTACCCAGGGCATGGTGACCCACGAAACCTATAAATCGCCCAAGGGCGAGTGGGTAGCGCCGGTCGATGTGGTGGTGGAGACCTTCGGTGAGGGCCGACGCGCCCAACACCTGCGGTCTGGCGAGCAGATCACGATCGGTTCGATCGAAAAGATGAGCAAGTCCAAGAAGAACGTCATCGATCCCGATGAGATCGTGGCCACCTACGGCGCCGACACCGCGCGCTGGTTCATGCTCTCGGATTCTCCCCCCGAACGCGATGTGCAGTGGACCGAAGCTGGTGTCGAGGGCGCCAGCCGTTTCCAGCAGCGCATCTGGCGGCTGGTCACGGAAACCGTCGATATCGTCAAACAGTCATCAGGCGTTGTTCGCGAAAATGACGACAACGAGGGCCTGGCCCTGCGCAAGATCATCCATCGCGCTGTCCATGCCGTCGGCACCGACATCGAGGGCCTGCGCTTCAATCGCGCTGTTGCCCAGATCTATGAGCTGACCAATGCGCTGGTGCGCAGTGCCGGCCTTTGCGCCGTCGCGCCGGCCCGGCGCGTGGCGGCTCTCGAACTGGGTGTGTCCCACCTGATTCAGCTCATCGCCCCCATGATGCCCCACCTGGCCGAAACCTGCTGGGAGACGATGGGCAAGACCGGACTGGTCGCCGACGCATTGTGGCCAGAGGTGGATCCGGCGCTGCTGGTCGATGACGAGGTGACCTTGCCGATCCAGTTCAACGGCAAGCGCCGGAGTGAAATCACCCTTGCCAAGGGCATGTCGGTGGCAGAAGTCGAGCAACGTGTCTTGTCTATGGATGAAATCATCCGCATTCTGGAGGGCAGGACACCCAAAAAGATCGTCATCGTCCCGGACAGGATCGTCAATGTGGTTCTCTAAAGCGTCCCGCCGCTCCCTTCTGGCCGGGCTTGTGCTCAGTGCAGCAATTGCCCTGGGCGGTTGCAGCTTCACCCCTGTCTATAGCGGCGCAACGGGCGGACAAACAGCGCTGGCAATGGCCTATGCCGAGCCGACGGACCGATTGCAGCAGGTGATCTACCAGGAACTGACCGCGCGGCTGGGCCGGTCGGAGGCCCCCACTGCGCCTTTGGCCAGTCTCGAGGTGACAAGCAGCGCCGGTGACATGGTGGTGACCACCACCACCAATCCTGCCAAGCCGATGAAATTCACCGTGACGGCGAACCTGACGATCACCGCCCGGGACGGCAGCCAGACGCCGCCCAGAAGCTTTACCCGGACCGCCACAGCCAACTACACCCGCTCCTCGCAGGTATTGGGCGATAGCGCGGCCGCACAGGAAGCCGGGGAACGCGCGGCCAGAAGCGTCGCTGAGTCATTGCGCCTGGCCCTTTTGGCCGCCGCGACCCGCTGATGACGGCACTCAAGGCCCATGAAGTAGCGCGGTTTGTTGCCAGGCCGGATGTCGATGAGGGCATTTTTCTGGCCTATGGCCCCGATGCTGGCTTGGTCCGCGAAACCGCGCAGCGCCTGATCCGCAAGCTCAGTGGCGACGACCCCGAATCGGCCAGCCTCGTCACGCTTGACGGCGCTGAGGTGGAGGCCGATCCCTCCATCCTGGCTGTCGAAGCCAAGACCATTTCCCTGTTTGGCGGCAAGCGCATCGTACGGGTGCGGGGGGCAGGCAAATCACTGGTCATGACGCTGACGGAGCTGCGCGACGACCTCAAGGGCGCTGCAATCGTCCTCGAGGCCGGCAATTTGACCCCCAAGGATGCGCTGCGCGCCCTGGTGGAGGCCGCGCGCAACGGCAGGGCACTGCCCTGCTACCCCGACAGTGACGAGGCTCTGCAGGCCCTTATTCGCGAGACATTCAACCAGCAGGCCATCCGCATTGACCCCGACGTGGTGGCGACCCTGCGGGAGATTTTGGGCAATGATCGCGAAATAACCCGCCGCGAGCTCGAAAAACTGTGCCTTTACGCCGCTGCCAGCAAGCAGCTTACCCGGGACGACGTCATACTGCTGTGCGCGGACAATGGCATGCTCGTGGTGGACGCGATTCTGGACGCGACGGGCGGCGGACACGCCGAAAGGCTGGAGCTGGCCCTCAATCGGGCGTTGTCTTCCGCCGTCGACCCGCAGCGCCTCCTGGCGATGTGCACGATTCACTTCGCCAATCTGCGCCGCTGGCGTGGCGATGTTGACGCCGGAAAATCGCCGCGAGCCGTGCTCGAGAGCCAGCGGCCGAGACCCCATTTTTCTCGAATTGGCGCATTGGAGCAGCAATTGCGCCTGTGGAGCGATGCTGCCCTGGCAACAGCCAGCGCTCGGATCCTGCAGACAACGGCCGACACCAGGCGGCGACCGGCCTTGAGCGAGACTGCCCTGCGCCGCACCCTGCTAGCGCTCTGCATGATGGCTGCGGCGCACTAGGCGCCGACAGCGTTTCACGTGAAACTAGTTGCTGTAGCCTGTCAGCTTGAGGCAGATGCCGTCAAGTTGCTCCAGCGTCTTGTAGCGGATCTCCAGCTTGCCGCCCCGCTCCCCATGCGACAGCGACACGGACAGCCCCAAGGCATCCGACAAACGGCGCTCAAGCGCCACAGTATCGGCATCGCGCTCGCCGGCTGACGCGCTCGGCTTCTTGGTCCCCGCAATATCGCGCTGCTGGCTGAGCGCCTCCGCATCACGCACAGACAGGCCCCCCGACACAATCTGCCGCGCCAGCGTCGCCGGATCCTCGGCGGTTATCAGGGTTCGCGCGTGCCCAGCCGTCAATGAGCCACTGGCAACCATCTCGCGGACATCCTCGGGCAGGCGCAGCAGTCGCAGCGTGTTGGCGACATGCGAGCGACTTTTGCCGATCACCTGAGCCAGATCCTGCTGCGTATATTCGAATTGCTCGATAAGTTGGCCATAGCCCATGGCTTCTTCGAGGGGATTAAGGTCGGCGCGCTGCACATTCTCGATAATGGCCAGCTCAAGCGCTTCCTTGTCATCCACATCACGGATGATAACCGGCACATCATGTAAACCAGCACGCTGCGAGGCCCGCCAGCGGCGTTCACCGGCAATCAGCTCGAAGATGTTCGGATCATTGCTCGGCCGCACCAGCAAGGGCTGCATTACGCCCTTTTCCCGAATCGAATTGGTCAGCTCCTCGAGCTGCTCGTCATCGAAGCTGCGCCGCGGATTGGCGCGATTGGCAACAATAAAATCGACCGGCAAACGCTTGATGCCACCCGATTCGGTAACGCGGGCGCCCTCGACCGTCGCCATGTCACCGATGAGAGCGGCCAGCCCGCGACCAAGACGTGTAGGTTTTTCGTTCATGGTCGGGCTCCTATGCCGCGTTGAGCTGCCGCTCACGGCGGATGACTTCGGTCGCCAGCCGCAGATAGGCCTGGCTACCGGCACATTTCAAATCGTAAAGCAGCGCTGGCTTGCCATAGGATGGCGCCTCGGACAAGCGCACATTGCGCGGAATGACAGTGTCATAGACCAAGGCACCCATTTCGTTCCGCACGTCGCTCAGCACCTGCTCGCTCAGATTATTGCGCTTGTCGAACATGGTCATCACCACGCCCTGGATCGACAGGCCGGGATTGAGAGTGGACCGGATCTGCTCGATCGTCTGCAAAAGCTGGCTGAGTCCTTCGAGGGCGAAGAACTCACACTGCAGGGGCACAAGCACGGCATCGGCAGCCACCAGGGAATTGACGGTCAGCAGATTAAGTGACGGCGGACAGTCAATCAGAATGTAGGTGACTGGCTTGTCGTTGATGGTCAGGTCACCCAACTGCTTGAAGGCGTTGCGGAGCTTGAAGGCCCGGTCGCCATGACCGGCGATCGTCAGCTCAACACCCAGCAAGTCCATGGTGGAGGGAACAATCGCCACATTGGGCACGCTGGTCATGATGGCCGCCTCCGCCACCGTGGCATCGCCCACCAGCAGGTCATAGGACGATACATCGCGATCCGTGCGGGAAATGCCAAGCCCTGTCGAGGCATTGCCCTGCGGGTCGATATCCACGATCAACACGCGTTCGCCCACGGCAGCCAAGGCCGTGGCAAGATTGATGGCTGTCGTGGTCTTGCCCACGCCGCCTTTTTGATTGGCCAGTGTCAGGATACGGGGTGCCACTATCGGCCTCCAGCTCGTTCGCCGCTAACGTACTGTTTTCGCGCTCAGATTTGTGAGCGTGAGCAAAACACCGCTTCGATCGGTGTCGCTGGATGTTGATACCACGTTAACGTCCCAGCGCGTAACCGTTTCAGCGAGTTCTTCAACATGTTCACGCCCTTTATGCAGAATCGCCCTTGTATGCGGCGCCACGAAAGGGAAAATCCAGTCACAAAGCTGCGGCAGTGAGGCCAGGGCACGGCAGGTGATCACATCGGGAATCGGTGTTTCACGTGAATCAACCTGGTCGGATCGACGCCCTTCCACCGTGACCAGCAGCCCCAGTTCCCGCGCCACCGTTCGCAAGAAGCTGACTTTACGTCCATTAGGCTCGATGAGCGTGAACTGACGGTTCGATCCCTTCAGCGCGATGGCCAGCGGCAGGGCCGGCAGGCCGCCGCCGCTGCCGAAATCTAGGAAAGACCGATCGGATTCGGAGAGTAGCTTGAGGACCTGCAGGCTGTCGGCAAAGTGCCGCCACCAGACATCGTCCAGTGTTTCACGTGAAACAAGATTCTGCACGGCCTGCCACTTGCGCAGCAGAACAGCATAGGATTCCAAATCAGCCCCGACCTGATCCAGCGGCCGCGCGAAGTACTCGGCGTAAGGGGCTATGGCGGCGAAATCTGCCATCAACTCGCCCTGCGCAGGTCGCCGCGACGGATGACCGCCAGCAGCAGGGTGACAGCTGCCGGTGTCATGCCGTCCAGAGCCTGTGCCTGCGCTATCGTCTGGGGCCGAAACTGTCCCAGCTTCTGCCGAATTTCCATGGAAAGGCCCGGAATGTTGTCATAGTCGATGCCATCCGGGATCGGCTTCTGTTCGTCCCGGCGAACAGCTGCAATATCGTCGCGCTGCCGCTCCAGATAGACGGCATATTGGGCGTCTACCACCAATTGCTCGATGACCGGAGCGGGGATCGCGGCAATTTCGGGCCAGAGTCGAACAACGTCGGCAGTGCTGACATCCGGGTAGGACAGTAGATCGAACGCCGAGCGTGACTTGCCGTCTTCATTGACGGCAATCCCGGCCTTGCGGGCGACATTGGGCGTTGCCGAAAGCGTTGTCAGCAACGTCTTGCCGTTACCGAGGGCATCTGCCTTGGCGCTAAACAAAGCGGTACGCTCCGGTCCAACAAGTCCGACGGCAATGCCCAAGGGTGTCAACCGCTGATCGGCATTGTCTGCGCGCAGGTGGAGCCGGAACTCGGCCCGCGAAGTGAACATCCGGTAGGGCTCGTTGACGCCTCGTGTCACCAGGTCATCAACCATCACGCCGAGATAGCTTTCCGTCCGTGACAGTACCAGGGCTTCGCGGCCGGTGGCGGCCAACGCGGCGTTGGCGCCCGCCAACAATCCCTGGGCGCCCGCCTCCTCATAGCCTGTCGTGCCGTTGATCTGGCCCGCCAGATAGAGCCCTGGCTGGCGCTTGACCTCAAGCGTCGACCGGAGTTCCCGAGGGTCGACATAGTCATATTCAATGGCATAACCAGGACGGACAATGCGCACAGCCTCAAGGCCAGGCATGGAGCGCAAAAAGGCCTCCTGCACATCCGCTGGCAGCGAAGTAGAGAGCCCGTTGGGGTAGATCGTCGTGTCGTCGAGTCCCTCGGGCTCCAGGAATATCTGGTGACTTTCGCGATCGGCAAAGCGCACCACCTTATCCTCGATGGACGGACAGTAGCGCGGCCCACGACTGCTGATGCGACCGGAATACATCGCCGACTTGTGCAGATTGTCGGCAATGATCTTATGGGTCTGTGCTGTTGTGCGGGTTATATGGCAGCTGACCTGCGGCGTCGTAATCGCTGCCGTCAGTGCTGAAAATGGCTCGGGCGGGGTGTCGCCTGGCTGTTCTTCGAGGACAGAGAAATCGATGCTCGTGCCATCAAGACGCGCCGGTGTACCGGTCTTGAGCCGGCCCAACGCCAGCCCCAGGGCTTCAAGTTGGGTCGATAGACCCAGAACCGGTGCCTCGCCCATACGACCGGCTGGAGTGGTCTCTTCGCCGCGATGGATCAGCCCGCGCAGGAATGTGCCCGTGGTCAGCACAACCGCCTTGGTATCGAACATCCGCCCATCCAGCAGGCGCACGCCCCTGACATGACCGCCGCTGACGACGATGTCGTCGACCTCGCCCTCGATGACATCGAGATTGGCCTGAGTGGCGATGGCAACCTGCATTGCCTGGCGGTAGAGCTTTCGGTCTGCCTGGGCCCGCGGCCCGCGGACAGCAGGACCCTTGCGCCGATTGAGCACCCGGAACTGAATGCCAGCGGCGTCGCCCACATGTCCCATCAGGCCATCCAGCGCATCGATCTCGCGAACAAGGTGTCCCTTGCCCAATCCACCAATGGCAGGGTTGCAGCTCATTTCGCCAATCGTCGCAAATTTATGCGTAATCAGAGCCGTTGCAACACCCAGGCGAGCCGAGGCGGCCGCGGCCTCGCACCCGGCATGCCCACCCCCGACGACGATGACTGCATAGTCGCTCATGACTCTATTCTCCAGCTTGCCTCATTAGGCCAGTGTTTCACGTGAATCAATTCGGACCTGTACGAGACAGTGTTTCACGTGAATCATTTGCCGATACAAAAACTGGCAAACAGGCGATCCAGTACGCGCTCGGCATCGATGCGACCAATCAACCTCTCTAGAGCTTGCGACGCAATGCGCAGACTCTCGGCCGCGAGCTCCGGTGCATTCAACTGTATCGCGGCCATGGCAAGGGATGCAACCGCGCCCTGCAGCGCCATGCGATCGCGCTCCCTGCTGATCAACGCCGGTTCCCCGCCTGCCAGAGCCGAACCTCTTGCTTCGATCGCGGTCAGCAGGTCAGCAATTCCCTCGCCCGTATGCGACGAGACGTGAAGATCGACGCCCATTGTCTGCGTCATGTCTGCCTTGGTGCCAATGCGCAAATCTGGGCGCCGTTCGGGCGCGTCCGCATCTGCATTGGTGACGTCCGGCGCAACGAGCCATAACACCAGGTCGGCCTGGTCGATTGCCAGCCGGGCCCGTCTGACGCCCTCAGCCTCGGCTTTGCTATCAGTTTCTCGCAAGCCGGCCAGGTCCACGAGGATGTAAAGCTGACCATTGATATCCAGCGGCACCTCGCGCACATCGCGGGTCGTACCTGCCTCATCGGTTACAATGGCAATGTCCGACCGCGCTAAAGCATTGAGCAGGCTGGATTTTCCGACATTTGGCGCCCCCGCCAAGGCGACCCGGATGCCTTCTCGAGTGATGCGGCCATGCTCGGCTGATGCCAAAACGCGCGATATGTCGCCCTGAAGCGCACCAATGGTATCGGTAAAGCTCGCCGGCAGGCTGTCTGCAACGTCGCCCTCGTCGGAGAAATCGAGCCTGGCTTCGATCTCGGCGCGCAAGTCCAGCAATTGGTGTCGCCAGTCATCGATCTGACTGCTCAATCCACCCTCGAAGCGCGCGAGAGCCAGACGACGCTGATTTTCGGTTTCCGCCTCGATCAGGTCACCGAGGCCTTCGATTTCAACCAGGTCGAGCTTGCCGTTTTCAAAAGCGCGTCGCGTGAACTCCCCCGGCTCGGCCAGGCGGGCACCCAACTGGGTCAGCAGCCGCAATACGGCTTTGACGCCGGCAGGCGACCCATGGATCTGCAGTTCGGCGCAGTCTTCACCGGTAAAGCTATGGGGGGTGGGAAAATAGGCTACCAAGCCTCGATCAAGCAGACTGTCCTGACCGATCGCGCGCAGCGTCAGCCGTCGCGGTTCGGGGACGATGCCTGTCGTTGCGCGCAATAAGTCGGGCACCATGGGGCCCGAAAGGCGGATCACTGCCACCCCGGAGGGCGTTGTCCCCGAGGACAACGCCACAATAGTATCGCCCGATCGCATAACCGATCAGGCGCAGCTAAGGGCGGGTGCAAGCTGCGACGCGCCCATGGCCACTAGGTATTCATCGAATCGAAGAAGTCGGAATTGGTCTTGGTCTGGCGGACCTTGTCCATCAGGAATTCCATGGCGTCGATGGTCCCCATTGGATTGAGGATGCGGCGCAGCACATACATCTTCTTGAGAATATCGGGTTCGATCAGCAGCTCTTCCTTGCGGGTACCGGACTTTGTGATGTCGATGGCCGGGAAGATGCGCTTGTCGGCGACCTTGCGGTCCAGAATGATTTCCGAATTACCTGTGCCCTTGAATTCTTCAAAGATCACTTCATCCATGCGCGAGCCGGTGTCGATCAGCGCGGTTGAAATAATGGTCAGCGAGCCACCGTCTTCGATATTGCGCGCTGCACCGAAGAAGCGCTTGGGGCGCTGCAGGGCATTGGCATCAACACCACCGGTCAGCACCTTTCCCGATGACGGCACGACGGTGTTGTAGGCGCGACCCAGACGGGTAATCGAATCGAGCAGGATGACCACGTCATGCTTGTGTTCGACCAGGCGCTTGGCCTTTTCGATCACCATCTCGGCTACCTGGACGTGGCGGCTGGCGGGTTCGTCGAAGGTCGAGGAGATAACTTCGCCGCGCACGGAGCGCTGCATGTCGGTGACTTCCTCGGGCCGCTCATCGATCAGCAGCACGATCAGGTAGCATTCAGGGTGATTGGCAGCGATAGATTGTGCAATATTCTGCAACAGTACCGTCTTACCGGTACGTGGCGGAGCAACAATTAAGGCGCGTTGCCCCTTGCCCAGTGGAGCCACCAGATCGAGCAGGCGAGCCGAGCGATCCTTGACCGTGGGATCGGGCAATTCCATGCGCAGCCGCTCTTCCGGATAGAGCGGGGTGAGGTTGTCGAAATTGACCTTGTGGCGCACCGCCTCGGGGTCTTCGAAATTGATGGTATTGACCTTGAGCAGCGCAAAATAGCGCTCGCCATCCTTGGGAGACCGGATTTGGCCTTCGACCGTGTCGCCGGTCCGCAGACCAAAGCGACGGATTTGGCTCGGGCTGACATAGATGTCGTCAGGACCGGGTAGGTAATTGGCGTCGGGCGAGCGCAGGAACCCGAAGCCGTCGGGCAGAATTTCCACCACGCCTTCCCCGGTAATATCCACTTCCTGGGCGGCCAGTTCCTTGAGAATGGCAAACATCAATTCCTGTTTGCGCATCGTCGAGGCATTCTCGACCTCGTGTTCTTCGGCGAACACCAGCAATTCGGCCGGAGATTTGGCCTTGAGCTCGCTGAGCTTCATATTCTGCATGTAATCGATAAACCCTTGAGGGAAATCTGGACGAATAGTTCAGTTTGGGAGGGGTAGGCACCGCGCAGCGACCCGGGCGGGTCGGCTTGTGAATGGGATGCGTTGAAAATCACATAACGCGATCCAGCGGCAGTTTCAAGGAAGAAGCGCCAACAAGGCTGCAGATTCACGTGAAACGTCGCGCTATCGGGCGGGGCGAATTGCACTGATGGCGCGATTCATGGCGAGAACTGGCCTTGATGCCGCTGGGCTAGAACGGCCTTACGATGACCATGATGACAATCACGATGGCCATCACGAAGGGAACTTCATTGATCGCCCGGAAAAACTTGTGGCTTCGGGTGTTACGGTCCTGGGCGAAAGCCCGCAGCAGTGAACCGTAAAAGCCCTGCACGCCGCTCAGCGCAATCACCATCAGCGCCTTGACCCACATCCAGCCCATGGAAAAATCCACCAGACCGAAACCAAAGGCCAGCCACAATCCGAAAATCCAGGTGGCGATCATCGATGGCACCATGATGCCGCGATAGAGCTTGCGCTCCATGGTCTTGAAGGTTTCGGACGCTTCCGAGCCCACCGCAACGCCGGCGTGATAGACAAACAGGCGCGGCAGATACATCAGCCCCGCCATCCAGGCGATCACGGACAGCACATGCAATGCCTTGACCCATTCCATTTCCAGCGACTCCTCAACAGCGCCTTGGCTTGCTAGCCGTTTTTGACCCGATCAACCAGCCGGGCAACATTCTCGATCGGGGTTTCCGGCACAATGCCGTGCCCCAGGTTAAAGACGTGGGGACGGTCGCTGAACGCGGCAATGATCGCGTCGATCCGCTCATCCAGCTGTGCCCCGCCCGCCACCAGGCGCAGCGGATCCAGACTGCCCTGTACCGCAAGCGTTGCGGGCAGATGCCGTGCGGCAAAATCGAGCGGCGTCGCATAGTCCAGGCCCAGCGCATTGACCCCGGTCTGCGCAGCATAGCGTGCGAGATTGCCGGCAGCGCCGCGGGGAAATCCGATGATGGGTGCATTGGGCACACGAGCGCGCACACCTTCGACGATGCGCCGGTTGGGGCCAATTACCCGTTCTTCAAAAGCCTCGTCATCCAGATTGAGGGCCCAGCTTTCAAACAGCTGCACCACGTCAGCACCGGCTGCAAACTGCGCCACCAGATAGTCGATGCTGGTTGCCACCAGAATATCCATCAAGGCGGCGAAAGCCTGGGGATGGCGTACGGCAAACAGCCGTGCGGCTGCCTGGTCGGTCGATCCCCGACCCCCGATCATATAGGTCGCCACGGTCCAGGGAGAGCCACAGAAACCGATCAGCGTCTTTTCAGGAGCCAGTGCTGCCTTGAGGCCCTTGAGTGTCTCCAGCACGGGTGCCAGGTGATCCATCGCCCGCTCTGGCTTGAGCTGGCCAATACTGGTCTCGTTGACGGCATCAAGCACCGGACCCTCGCCCTGTTCGAAGCGAAGGGCTTGCCCCAGTGCGTCGGGGATCACCAGAATGTCCGAAAACATGATTGCGGCGTCCAGATCGAACCGGCGCAGCGGCTGCAAGGAGACTTCGATGGCCAGTTCAGGCGTATAGCAAAGGTCGAGGAAGTTCTTCGCCTTGCTTCGGGTCTCGCGGTACTCGGGCAGGTAGCGTCCAGCCTGGCGCATGATCCAGACCGGTGGTCGCGCCTGGCGTTGACCCAGTACGGTTGCCAATAGGGGTTTGCAGGTCACGTCTTACTTCCCTTCCAAAACCCCAAAGAGTCTTTCTGACTTCGTATTTGTATTATCATGGCGGTGTTTTGAGGCAATTCACGTGCTTCCACAATTGCCCTGTGTCGTGGCACAAGCGCGCAGCCATATAGTTAATGCCGTGTTAATAGAATCCGGACCAGCGGCGTTCATCAACGGTTAACACTCCTTAACAAAGCCTTAAGAGGGCGACTCCGGAGTCAACGATTCGCTTTTGCGTGTGCAAAACCCCATGGTCAGCCCGTTCGTACCAGACACGGTTATCCCCATAGATATGCACGGCCTGCCGGCCCCACCCTGCCAGGCTGAAGTGTTAACAGTTCGGTAACCAGGTCGAACAACTTCGCGGTTCGGCCAAAGTCATGAGTCATTGTCACAACTTGGGCTTGAGCTGTGCATGACAGTGTGGAAAACATGGTCGCCATGCTGATCCTTGCCTCACAGAGTAAAACCCGCAAAGCCCTGCTGGAGCAGGCCGGACTGGAGTTTTCCACCGCACCCGCCGTGATCGACGAGCGGGCGCTCGAGACCGCTGCTGTCGCGGCCGGCGGCGATGGTCGCGACGTGGCTCTGCTACTGGCCAGGCACAAGGCCGAAGCCGTCGCCCGAAGCCATCCGGGAGCCTTCGTCATCGGTGCGGACCAGACCCTGAGCCTGGGCACCGAGCTTTTGCACAAGCCTGCCGACCGCGCCGATGCCGTGGCCCAGCTCGACCATTTGCGCGGCAAGACCCATCGGCTGCATGCCGGCGTGACGGTAGTGCGCGACGACGTCCTGCTGTGGTCCGATATCCAGACCGCTGAGCTGACGATGCGTGAATTTTCCGCCCAGGAGCGTGACGACGTGCTCGATCGCGAGGGCGACGCCATTCTGGCCTCGGTCGGCGGCTATCGGCTCGAAGGGCCCTCCATTCGTCTGTTTGAAAAGGTCGTCGGCGACTATTTCACCATTCTGGGCCTACCCCTGCTGCCGCTGCTGGCGGCATTGCGCACGATCGCGCCCGAGACTCTTAATTGACCCGCAAAGCCTTCGTCATCGGCCATCCGATCAATCACTCGCGCTCCCCAGTGATACATGGGGAATGGCTGGTCCAGAACGCCATTGCAGGCAGTTATGAGGCAATTGATGTGGCGCCGGCTGACTTGCCGGCCTTTTTTGAGCGGCTCCGGCGTGGTGAGTTTGCCGGCGGCAATGTCACCATTCCGCACAAGGAGGCGGTCTTTTCTCTCTGCGATGCCATCGACCCGCTCGCCAAGGTGATCGGCGCGGTAAACACTTTGGTTGTCACGGACGGCGCGGTTCACGGCAGCAATACCGACTATCTGGGCTTTCTGGGTAATCTGGACGCCGGGGCGCCCGGCTGGGACCAGTCGGGCCGACCCGTTATCGTCCTGGGAGCCGGCGGGGCAGCGCGCGCCGTCCTGGTGGCCCTCAGGAGCCGCGGCATGGCGGTCCACCTGCTCAACCGGACCGGCGCGACAGCCGAAAGGCTGGCTGAGCAGATCGATGGTGCCATTGCCCCCGGCGTGCTTGAAGATTTCAATTCTCTGGCGCCCCAGGCCGGTCTGGTCGTCAATACCACTTCGGTCGGAATGCATGGCACGCGCTTTGCCGGACTTGATCTTGCCCTGCTGCCAGGCGACGCACTTGTCACCGACATTGTCTATGTTCCCCTCGTGACACCATTGCTTGCCGACGCCAGGGCATTGGGCCTGAACACCGTGGATGGGCTGGGCATGCTGCTGCATCAGGCGGTACCTGGGTTTGAGGCCTGGTTCGGCGTGCGCCCCGAGGTCACGCCATCCCTGCGCGCTGCCATTGAGGCGACTTTGGAGCACGCGCCTTGAGCATGTGGCGCATTGGATTGACCGGCTCGATCGCCACCGGCAAATCCACCGTGCTGGGGGCCTTTGCCTATCTGGGTGTCCCGGTGCTTTCTGCCGATGCCGTGGTCGCCGAACTCTATGCCGGCGAGGCCGTCGCGCCGGTGGAGGCGCTGTTTCCCGGCACCGCGCGCGATGGCGTCATCGACAGGGTGGCCCTGTCGAAGGCCCTGGCTGCCGATCCATCTGGTTTTGCTCGCCTCGAGGCAGTCGTTCACCCCCTGGTGCGCGAGCGCATCGCCCAGTTTCTCGATCAGGCGGAGGCGCAGGGCCACGCGCTCGCCGTTGTGGAAGTGCCACTCTTGTTTGAGAGTGGCTTTGACTATGGCTTTGACGCCATTGCCGTGACCTGGGTGGATCCGGCCATCCAGCGCCAGCGCGCCCTGGCCCGGCCGGCAATGAGCGGGGAAAAACTCGATACCATCCTTGCCCGCCAGCTGCCGCAGGCCGAAAAGAAACAGCGGGCCAGCTATCTGTTCGATACCGGTCTGCCAATTGACCAGACCCGGCAGATGGTGGCGGCACTGGTGGCCAGCATTCGGGCGAAGGACACCACATCATGACACGCGAAATCGTTCTGGATACCGAAACGACCGGCCTTTCGCCCGCCGGCGGAGACCGGCTGGTGGAAATCGGTTGTGTCGAGCTGATCAATCACATCCCGTCCGGACAGCATTACCATGTCTATCTCAACCCGCAGCGCTCCATGCCCGAAGAAGCGTTCCGGGTGCATGGCCTGAGCGAAGAATTTCTGGCCGACAAGCCCTTGTTCGGCACGGTCATCGATGATTTCCAGGCCTTTATCGGCGACGCCACGCTTGTCATTCATAACGCCGCCTTCGACATGGGATTTCTCAATGCGGAGCTCGAGAGGGCCGGTCGCAAGCCGCTTGCCAATCCGGTGATCGACACGGTGATGCTGGCTCGTCAGAAGCATCCCGGTGCCCGCGTCAGCCTCGATGCCATGTGCAAGCACTATGGCATCGACAACACCCGCCGCACCCTGCATGGCGCCCTGCTCGACAGCGAGATCCTGGCCGAGGTCTATCTCGAACTGATCGGCGGCAAGCAGGTGAGCCTGGCGCTGATCGCCGAAAACACCGTTTCGGGTGCCGACGCCATTGCTACCCGCGTTACCGTGTCGCAACGCCCGACCCCGCTGCCCTCGCGCCTGACCGCCGCCGAAGCTGCTGCCCATGCGCAGTTCATTGCCAAGATGGGCGATGAGGCAATTTGGCGGCGTTTTGACCAGGGTTCGGCCGCATAGGTTTAGCCAACAAAAAACCCCGGAGCGATCCGGGGTCTTGAATGCTGTATTGCAGCTGCCAGGTTCAGTTTGGCTTGTTGGCGCCATCTGGTCCGGCCAGGGGCGCAGCCCCTTGCTGTGCAGCCAGCTTGGCCAGATTCTGCCGATAGATCGCGGCGAAATCGACCGGCTCCATCATCAGCGGCGGGAAGCCGCCCTGCTGGGTGACGCTGGCCAGTACCTGACGGGCAAACGGGAAAATCAGGCGCGGGCATTCGATCATCAGCAGCTGGCTGAGCGTTGCCTCGGGCACATTCTTGAGGCGGAACACGCCGCCATAGATCAGCTCGACATTGAACAATACGACCTGTTCCCGATTGGCCTTGGCATTGAGCGTCAACTCAACTGCATAGACCTCTTCGGACTGCTTCTTGACGGCCACGGAAATCGATACATTGAAGGCCGGGTTGCCGCCGCCGGCCATGATCGAGCCCGGCGCGCCGGGATTCTCGAACGACAGATCGCGGATGTACTGGCCCACCATGTTCATCGAGGGCGTGTTTTCCTGGGCTGTTGCGCCGCCCTGGGTCTCGTCGGTCATAGACGGTTCCTTCATCGAAAAAGCTTTGCCGTTGGCTACCATCTTTGAACAGGGGCCACAAGCGCGGGCCCATGCAAACGCCCTAGTTCGGCCGGTAATGGTCCTCGTCGAGATCGATGGTATCGGGCGCCCTCACCCGAGGGTCGTCGGGCTGGCCGGGACCGCGATAGCCCGTGCTGGCGCTGACCACGGTCAGCCGGCTGGCGAGGCCGGCATAGATCCAGCTGCGCACCGGTGGCAGCAACAGTGCCAGCGCCACGATATCGCTGAGAAAGCCCGGCAGGATCAGCAACAGCGCCGCCAGCCCCACCATCATCGCATCGGCAATGGTGCGACCCGGCAGCTTGCCGCTGCTGACATTGCTGCGCAGCTGCCCCAGGATCTGCAGGCCCTGCAGCCGCAGCAACAGGCCGCCAGCCAGCGCGGCAACAATAATCAGCGCCAGGGTGGGCATCAACCCGATGGTCTGGCCCACCTTGATGAATATGGCGATCTCGATAATGGGCAGCGCAAGCAGGCTGAAGGCAAAAAAACGGGCCAAGATCGGGTATCCTTCTCGCATAAAGCGCGGCAAAACGGCGTTGACCCCATCGTGAACTGGTTTTGGGGTGAGGCTTTGCCTATATATAGTTCAAATCCTGCGCTCAGCGAGCGCTCCCACGTCATTTTCTGACGCTGACGACGGTAAGGTGCACTGCCCAATGGACGAATTTTTCGATCTGCCCACTCTCATCGTGATCGCCATAGCGGTTTTTGTCCTGTTCCGACTGCGTTCGGTGCTGGGAACACGCACCGGCACGGAGCGCCCGCCTGTCGAGCGCCGCAAGCCGGCCGACGCCGGCACCGGCGAGGATACCGTGGTGCCGCTGCGTCCCAAGGGCACGGTTGCCCCCGAACTTGATGATGAACGCCGTGCCCGCAAGATCGAGGCCGAGATCGAACAATATTCCCATGGCGATGCCGCCTTGGCCGTCGGCTTCAAGGACGTGGCCGAAGCCGACCCGACCTTCACGCCCAAGTCCTTTCTCGATGGTGCCAAGCAGGCCTATGAGATGATCGTGACCGGCTACGCCACCGGTGATCGGGCTACGCTGAAAAACCTGCTCGAAAAGGACGTCTTCGAGGGCTTCCAGAGCGCTATCGCCGAGCGCGAAGCCGCTGGCCAGACCGTCGATTTCACCTTTGTCGGCCTGCCCAAGGTCGAGTATGCCGACGCCGAGTTCGACAAGAAAATGGTGACGCTGACCGTGCGCTTTCACGCTGAAGTGGTTTCGGCGACGCGCGACAAGGATGGCAATCTGGTTGAGGGCAACGCCGATCAGGTCCAGACCATTGCTGACGAATGGACCTTTGCGCGCAATCCGAAATCGCGCGATCCCAACTGGAAGGTCATTTCCACCAGCCAGCTCGACTGATCCAGCGTCTGAAGCGCCCGGTTCATTGCCATGTCCAAGCGTGATCCCAAGCGCCTGCCGCACGACTTTCACCTCTGGACGACCGTCGCCGCGACGGTCGATCCGCTGCGCCGCAAGCGTCTGCTCAAACTGGGCACCGGCCCCCTGCCATTGCCGGCCGAGCCCGAGCCGGCGCCGGTCAAGCAGGCCGGTCCCAAACCTCAGCCACCCCGCCAGCCCTTCCTGCCCCCCTATCAGGCCCCAGCGCCGGGCGCCAAGACCCCTGAAAAATCGGTCGATCCGGCCATCCGCAAGAAGCTTGGACGCGGCAGGCTCGAGATCGACGGCCGCATTGATCTGCACGACATGACCCAGAGCGAGGCCCGCGCCGCCCTGCACCGCTTTGTCCATGCCAAGGTCGCGCAGGGCGCCCGCACCATTCTGGTGATTACCGGCAAGGGAGTGAAATCCGATGATGATTATATTGCCGCCATGACAGGCCGGGGAATATTGCGTACCATGTTGCCCGTCTGGCTCAATGAGCCGGCCCTGGCGCCGCTGGTCTCGGGTTGGTCGATTGCCACCCGCGGTCATGGTGGAGAAGGGGCGTGGTATGTGCGCCTGCGCCGCCGATGACCCCGCTGGGTGCCCGGATTCGTCAGCTGCGTGAGGAACGCGGCATTTCGCTCAAGCAGATGGCAGCCGCCCTCAATGTTTCGAGCGCCTATCTGTCCGCGCTCGAGCATGGCCGCCGCGGCAAGCCGACCGGCTTTCTGCTGCACCGGATGATCGCCTTCTTCAACGTCATCTGGGACGAGGCCGAAGACCTGCAGCGCCTGGCTGAAATCAGCGACCCCCGGATCACCATCGACACCGCCGGTCTCGTGCCCGAGGCGACCGAGCTGACCAATCGGCTGGCCGCCGATATCGGCAAGCTCGATGCCGACGACTTGCGGGCCCTGCGCGACGAGGTGGTGCGGCGCAGCGGCAAGAAACGGTAATTCCGTCTCTCCTTGAGGGAGAGAGGCAGCAGTTCTGCTGAAGGCAGAATTGCCGGGTGAGGGGTGCTGCGTCTTCCCGTTGCTCTGTATTTGGGAACGGCGCAGTACCCCTCATCCCCCCTTTGGAGCACCTTCTCCCTCAAGGGGAGAAGGCAAGAGCAGATCTAGAGCACGAATTTGCTGAGGTCCGTGTCACCGGCCAGCTTGCCCACCTTGTCGGCCACAAAGGCGGCGTCGATGGCGATGGTCTGCCCGTTTTTGTCGGGGGCATCAAAACTGATGTCCTCGACCAGCCGCTCCATCACGGTCATCAACCGGCGGGCGCCGATATTTTCCACCGTGTCATTGACCAGCACGGCGGCATCCGCGATCGCCTCGATGGCGTCCTGGGAGAAGTCCAGCGTCACCCCTTCGGTGGCCATCAGCGCGATATACTGCTTGATCAGGCTCGCCTCGGTATCGTTGAGGATGCGGATGAAATCGCCGCGTGTCAGCGCCTTGAGTTCGACCCGGATCGGCAGGCGACCCTGCAACTCGGGCAAGAGGTCACTGGGCTTGGAAACATGGAACGCGCCCGAGGCGATGAACAGGATATGGTCGGTGTTGACCGGGCCATATTTGGTAGCGACGGTGGTGCCCTCGATCAGCGGCAGCAGGTCGCGCTGCACGCCTTCGCGTGACGGCCCGCCCTGCGCCCCGCCTTCGCGATGGGCCACCTTGTCGATCTCGTCGATGAAGACGATGCCGTGGTTTTCCACCAGCTCGATGGCCTCGCTCTTGAGCTGATCCTGATCGAGCAGCTTGTCGGCCTCCTCGGCGATCAGCGGCGCATAGGCGTCCTTGACCTTGATCTTGCGCTTGACCCCGCGCCCGCCCATGGCCGACTTGAACATGTCACTGAGGTTGATCATGCCGATGCCGCCATTGGGCATGCCGGGCACTTCAAAGCCCCCGGTATTGGCCGCCGGCTGCATTTCGATCTCGATGTCGCTGTCGTCGATCTCGTTGTTGCGCAGCTTCTTGCGGAAAGAATCGCGCGTCGAAGGTGCCGCAGAACTGCCCACCAGTGCATCAAGCACCCGGTCCTCGGCATTCTGGTGCGCCTGGGCCTGCACATCGGCGCGGCGCTTGTCGCGCAAGACGGCGATGCCCGCTTCCATCAGATCGCGGATGATCTGCTCGACATCGCGACCGACATAACCCACCTCGGTGAACTTGGTGGCTTCCACCTTGATGAAGGGGGCCTGCGCCAGCCGGGCAAGGCGGCGTGAAATCTCGGTCTTGCCGACGCCGGTCGGGCCGATCATCAGGATGTTTTTCGGGCTCACCTCGCGGCGCAGCTCTTCGGGCAGCTGCTGGCGGCGCCAGCGGTTGCGCAGGGCCACGGCCACGGCACGCTTGGCGTCGTTCTGGCCGACGATATTCCTGTCCAGTTCGCTGACGATTTCGCGGGGGGAGAAATTGGTTTCACTCATTGCACTGTCTTTCCTGGTGCCATGTCGAGATAGCGCACCATCAAATGATCGCCGTAGAACTGCCCGCCCCAGAAATAGGCACGGGGGTCGCTGGCATAGATATGGGAGCCGGCCTTTTCATAGAACCGGATGGCGGCGGGGTTTTGATCCCACACGCCTAAGTGGACCTGCATGACGCGGCCATGGGCATAGTCGAGGATGGTGTCGACCAGCGCCATGGCGCAGCCGCTGCCACGCAGTGCCGGGTCGACATACATCTGGATCAACCAGCCGCGATGTCGGTCCTTGTCACCCGTTTCGGCCATGAAGCCTGCCAGGCCTTGCAACTGACCATCGGGAGTCAGCGCGCCAAACAGGCTCAGCCTCTCCAGCGTCTGCCGCCAATAGTCATCGGGCTTGGCCGAAGCACTTTCAAACGTGCTGGCATAGGCCTCGGGATGATCGTGCAGGCTCTTGAGCCTGATGGCCCGATATTCTGCCAGATCGTCCGGGGTCAGCCGACGGATCGCATAGCTCATGCATCGAGCTCGATGGTTTCGAGCGTCACATTGCCATTGGTATAGACGCAGATCTGTTCGGCGATCGCCATGGCCCGGCGCGCCACGTCCTCGGCATCCATCTCGGTGCCCTGGTGCAGTGCCAGGGCGGCGCTGAGCGCATAATTGCCGCCCGAGCCGATGGCGGTGACGCCATGATCGGGGGTGAGCACGTCACCCGTGCCGGTCAGCACCAGCGTATCTTTCTTGTCGGCCACGATCATCATGGCCTCGAGTTTGCGCAGATAGCGATCGGTGCGCCAGTCCTTGGCCAGTTCCACGGCGGCCCGCATCAGCTGGTCCGGATATTGCTCGAGCCGGGCTTCGAGCCGCTCGAACAGCGTAAACGCATCGGCAGTCGATCCGGCAAAACCGCCGATCACCTTGCCACCGGCCAGCCGGCGAACCTTCTTGGCGGTGTGCTTCATCACGGTCTGGCCCATCGAGACCTGGCCGTCACCTGCCACCACTACCTTGTTGCCCTTGCGCACGGACACGATCGTCGTCCCGTGCCAGCCGGGGAATGCTGAATCACTCATGATTGGAAAATCTCCAGAACCGTTGAGTGATATTTAGGTGGTGGGGCCGTGATTGCAATGCGCGGCTTGGCGCCGCCCGGCGCGGGCCGCCGGCAACGCAATCTTTATGGCTTTGGCCTTATCTGCTAGGACAGCGCCGACCTCTCCTGAAAGATCCGCCCATGCGTACCGCAAGCATCGCCCGCAAGACCAACGAGACCGAAATCAAGGTCGCGATCAACCTCGACGGCACGGGCGTTCACACCATGGCGACCGGTATCGGCTTCTTCGATCACATGCTCGACCAGCTGTCGCGCCACTCGCTGATCGACATTGATGTCGCCTGCACCGGCGACCTGCACATCGATTTTCACCACACGGTGGAGGACGTCGGCATTGCCCTGGGCCAGGCCATCAGCCAGGCGCTCGGCGACAAGAAGGGCATCAACCGCTATGCCTCGGCCGATCTGCCGATGGACGGCACGCTGACCCGCGCCGCGCTCGATGTCTCCGGGCGCCCGTTCCTGGTGTTCCGCGCCGAATTCTCGCGCGACAAGGTGGGCGAGATCGATACCGAACTGTTCCGCGAGTTCTTCCAGGCCTTTGCCATGAATGCCGGCATTACCCTGCATATCGAGAATTTCTATACCGACAACAACCACCATCTGGCCGAGTCCATGTTCAAGGCGGTGGCGCGGGCGCTACGCCTTGCCGTGGAAATTGATCCGCGGGCCGCCGATCGCGTTCCATCGACCAAGGGCACGCTCTAGCAAGGCACCCGGCGCAGCAGCCGCACGGTGCGCCTGTCGAAGCACGAGGGCGTGACGCAACGGCACCACGACTTTGTCCTTTTACGGGCTCAGGATGAGGCGTGTTGACGAGGCCTGCGGTCGAGGCTTTTGTTTTTGCCGCGTTTGCACTAAGTCCAAAACTATGGCGGTATTTCCCCGGCGAAGCCCGGGGTCCATCCTGAGATCTTAAGATGGATTCCGGCCTGCGCCGGAATGACATCCGGGTTGATGGCGGGTGCCGCAACGGAACCGATGACATGACCCTCTACGCCATTTTCGATCCCAGGCCGGGCAGGCCCGCCCTGCCCGCCGCCATCCCGGAGAGCTTTTCCTGGCTGGCCGCATTGCTGCCGCCGGTGTTTTTCCTGCGCCATGCTCTGTGGATCGAACTGCTGCTGTTTGCCGTCAAGCTGGCCGCGCTGATTTTTATCGCCCGTTACATCGGCGATGACGCTGCCTTCCTGATCTATTGTCTGGTCGCCCTCTGGCTGGGTTTTGCTGCGCCAGGCCTGCGCCGCGCCGCCCTGAGCCGGCGTGGCTGGATCTTCCGCGGTGAGCGGGTGGCGCTGAGCGTTGATCTGGCCCAATTGGAGGCGCTGGCATGAGCCTGGTTACCATCATCGACTACGGCGCCGGCAATCTGCACTCGGCGGCCAAGGCCTTTGAGCGCATGGCCGCGGTGGTGGGCGGCGTTACCGTGGAAGTGACGGCCGACCCCGAGCGCGTCCGCCAGGCCGACCGCATCATGCTGCCCGGCGTCGGCGCCTTTGCCGATTGCAAGGCCGGGCTCGATGCGGTGCCCGGCATGGTCGAGGTGCTTGACGAGCGGGTCATCAAAGGCGGCACGCCGTTTCTGGGAGTGTGTGTCGGCATGCAGCTGATGGCGTCCGAAGGCCGCGAAAAGACCGTGACCGCCGGTCTGGGCTGGATCCCAGGCGCGGTGCAAGCCATCACGCCAGCCGACGCGGGGCTCAAAGTGCCGCATATGGGCTGGAACACCATATCCATCACCCGGCCGCACGCGATCTTTGAGAATATCCAGGATGGCCCTGCCGGGCTGCATGCCTATTTCGTGCACTCCTATCATCTGGTGACGGAAAGCCCCGATACGCTGCTGGCGACCGCTGATTATGGCGGGGCGCTGACCGCCGTTGTCGGCCGCGACAATATGGTGGGCACCCAGTTCCACCCCGAAAAGAGCCAGGCGCTGGGCCTGCAATTGATCGAGAACTTCCTGAGGTGGACGCCGTGATCCTGTTTCCTGCCATCGATCTCAAGGACGGCCAGTGCGTTCGGCTCAAGCTGGGCGATATGGAGCAGGCCACCGTCTTCAACGACAACCCGGCGGCGCAGGCCAAGAACTTTGAGGACCAGGGTTTCGACTATCTGCACGTCGTCGATCTCAACGGCGCCTTTGCCGGCGAGAGCGTCAATGGCGCGGCGGTCGAGGCGATCCTCAAGGCGGTGAAATTTCCCGTGCAGCTGGGCGGTGGTATCCGCACCCTGGCCCATATCGAGAGCTGGCTCGACAAGGGCCTGGCCAGGGTAATCCTGGGCACGGTCGCGGTACGCGATCCCGAGCTGGTCAAGGCCGCCGCCAGGAAATGGCCCGGTCAGGTCGCCGTCGGTATTGATGCACGCGCCGGCATGGTGGCGGTGGAAGGCTGGGCCGAAACCTCAGAGCTTTCCATCATCGAACTGGCCAAGCGCTTCGAGGGCGCCGGCGTCGCTGCCATCATCTACACCGATATCGATCGCGACGGCGTGCTGGCCGGAATCAACTGGGATTCCACCATCGCACTGGCCGAGGCGACCTCAATTCCGGTAATCGCTTCGGGCGGGTTGGCCTCGATGGCCGATATCGAGCGCCTGACCCAGCCCGATTGCGCCGTGCTCGAAGGCGCCATCTCGGGCCGCGCGCTCTACGATGGCCGCATTGATTCACGTGAAGCACTGGCTTTGCTCAAGGCGGCAGTGTGAGCGAGCAGGCGCCCGTCTCCCCACCGCCCCGGTTTCCCTGGCTGGTCTATGGGATCAGCTGGGCCGTCATCCTGCTGCTGACCCTGCTGCCGCTGTTTTCGGTGCTGTTTACCGCCGGGGTGGCAGAAGCCAATGGCTGTCAGGTCGATGAGGGGAGCGTGCATGTCTGCATGGTGATGGGTCAGGACTGGGGCGAGCTGCTCTATTTCACAGGCGTCATGGGCTGGTTGATGCTCGCGACTTTTCCGCTCGGGGGCGGGGCCTTCCTTGTCTGGCTGATCGTGCTGATCATTCACCGCATCGCCTGGCGCCGCGCCCGGAAAGCCGCGCCATGACCGGGCCGACCGGCAATCGGCGGCCGATCCTCATCGGGCAGGTCAATCTGCTGTGGTATCTGCCCGCCCTGGCCGTCCTCTTGGCGGTGCTCTATGCCGCGCTGGCCAATAGGCTGCCCGTCTGGGTGCTGCCCTTGCTCCTGTTTGCCCTGTTCATGTGGCTATTCTCATTTGCCTTTGCCGTGTACGCGGTAATCATGCGCAAGCTCAAAGAGCGGAAGGAACCCCGCCCGTGACTCTGAAAACCCGTCTCATTCCCTGCCTCGATGTCATGGACGGCCGTGTCGTCAAGGGCGTCAATTTCGTTGACCTGCGCGACGCCGGTGATCCGGTCGAAGCAGCCATGGCCTATGATGCCGCCGGCGCCGATGAACTGACCTTTCTCGACATCACCGCCAGCCATGAGGGGCGCGACACCATTCTGGATGTCGTCTCGCGCACGGCCGAGCACTGCTTCATGCCGCTGACGGTTGGGGGTGGCGTGCGGACCATCGAGGATATTCGAAAACTGCTGCTGGCCGGTGCCGACAAGGTGGCGATCAACTCCTCGGCGGTGAACGACCCTGACTTCATCGCCCGCGCCGCCGACAAGTTCGGCAACCAGTGCATCGTGGTGTCGGTGGACGCCAAGCAGCGCCTGACCGAGGCCGTCGGCGGCGACAATCGCAGCGAATGGGAGATCTTCACGCATGGCGGGCGCAAGCCGACCGGGCTTGATGCCGTCGAATTCGCCGCCCGCATGGTCGAGCGCGGTGCCGGCGAATTGCTGGTGACCTCGATGGATCGCGATGGCACCAAATCGGGCTTTGATCTCAAGCTGACCCGCACCATTGCCGATGCCGTTGCGGTGCCGGTCATCGCCTCCGGTGGCGTCGGCAGCCTGCAGGATCTGGTCGATGGCGTGCTCGAGGGCCATGCCAGTGCCGTGCTGGCTGCCTCGATCTTTCACTTCGGCACCTTCACCATTCCGGAGGCCAAGGCCTATCTGGCCGCCCATGGCGTGGCCGTCCGCATGGATCGCCCCGCCTGAGCCAGAGGTCGCAGATGACGCGGCGGCAAAAATTTGTTCTAAGCCTGCCCAAAACAACGATGTCACCCCGGCCAAGGCCGGGGTCCATCCCAAGATCTCAAGATGGATTCCAGCCTGCGCCGGAATGACATTGCGAGTGTGGAAGGACTGCGCATGCCCATGACCCTGGACGACCTTGACGCCCGCCTTGCCATTCGTGCAGCCGCTTCGCCCGAGGAGAGCTACACCGCCAGTCTGATCAGCCGCGGCATTGAGAAATGCGCGCAGAAACTGGGCGAGGAAGCCACCGAGGCGGTGATTGCGGCAGTGACCGCCAACAAGCCCGAACTGATCAAGGAAAGCGCCGACCTGCTCTATCATCTGCTTGTCGTGCTGCGCGCCTCGGATATTCCCTTGAGCGCGGTCATGGCCGAGCTCGACAATCGCACGGCCCAGTCGGGTCTCGCCGAAAAGGCCAGCCGCCAGGGCAAGCACTGATGAGCAAGCGCAAGCCCGTCCTGGCGCCCTATCACCAGTTCACCAAGGCGCAATGGGGCGCCCTGCGTGCAGACGAACCCATGACACTGACGCGCGAGGACATTGCGCGCCTGCGCACGCTGAGCGATCCGATCTCGCTCGAAGAGGCAGAGGAGACCTATCTGCCGCTTACCCGCTTGCTGTCATTTTACGTCGAGGCCATCCAGAACCTGCATTCGGTTTCAACCCGCTTTCTCGAAACGCCTGACCAGAAGGTACCTTTCATCATCGGCGTTGCCGGTTCGGTTGCGGTGGGCAAATCGACCACTGCGCGCATCTTGCAGGCGCTGCTGCAGCGCTGGCCGGCCAGCCCAAAGGTTGACCTGGTGACCACGGACGGCTTTCTCCATCCCAATGCCGAGCTCGAAAGGCGCGGTATCATGGCGCGCAAGGGTTTCCCCGAAAGCTATGACCGCCAGCGCTTCGTTCAGTTCCTGGCCGATATCAAGTCAGGCAAGTCCGGGGTCAAGGTGCCGGTCTATTCCCATCTGGTCTATGATGTGGTGCCCGGCAGCGAGGTGAGCATCGACCAACCCGACATCCTGATCGTGGAGGGCCTGAACATTCTCCAGCCCGGAGAGTTGCCCAAGACCGGCGCACCGATCCTGTTCGCGTCCGACTTCATCGACTTCTCGATCTATATCGATGCCGACAATGACGATCTCGAAGCCTGGTTCATGGAGCGCTTTTTTCGCCTGCGCGAGACTGCCTTCAAGGACCCGACCTCGTTCTTCCGCCGCTTTGCCGAAATGGACGAGGAAGAGGCCGGCGAGTTCGGCCGCATGGTCTGGCGCACCATCAACCTGCCCAACCTGCTCGACAACGTGCTGCCCACCCGTGGTCGCGCCGACCTGATCCTCAAAAAGGGCAAGAGTCACCACATCGAGCATGTGCAGCTGCGCCGGGTGTGAGGTGTTGCCCCGAAGGGCCTCACCTGTCCCCTCAGGGGAGAGGGAACGCAGGCCCGTTGGCCTGGCGAGCTCGGCAAACACTGTCAGCCTCAATAGGTCCCGTGCTGGGGTTGGCTGAAGATGATCTGGTTGCCATCAGGATCGCGGAACTTGGCGGTCTTGAAGAAATCGCCGATCGACTTGGCAACCGGCGCCAAGCCCTGCAGACTGAGCCGTCCCAGCTCTTCGGCCAGATCATCAACGATCAGGGTCAGCACGGCCGCACCGGCCCGGTCGCTGTCACTCACGATCTGTACCCAGCCGCCGCCGGGCAGCTTCCATTCGGCAATATCGCTCATCGGGCGCGCGTCGGGGGGGCGGCCGAACAGCCGCTCGTAATAGTCCAGTGCCTCGGAAATGTCGTCCACCGCGATACCGGCCAGCGCGTTGGTGATAGTCAAATCAACGTCCTCGGTTATGTCCCGAGCTCAACTCTATCATATTGACGGCATTGGGGCACGCTGTTGGCGTTTTGTCGCAGCACTGCTAAAAGCCCAATCCGAAGCGGGAGACGAAACATGGCAGAACGCAAGGTCGTGGTGGCAGGTGCTGGCGGGCGCATGGGCGCCGCCAATATTCGCGCCGTCGTGGCTCAGGCCGGTCTGAGCCTGCATGGGGCGGTCGCCGGTGCGGCGAGCCTGAAACTGCACGCCGCTGTTGATCGGCCCGGCAGCGACGCCGTGGGCAAGGATGCCGGCCTGTTCGCCGGGATCGGCGAACTGGGCGTGACCATCACGGATGATATGGACGCTGCTCTGGCGGGCGCCGAAATCATCATCGATTTCACCGCCCCGCGGGCCAGTGTCGCCCTGGCGGACAAGGCGGCGATGCTGGGTCTGGTCCATGTCATCGGCACGACCGGCTGCTCGGAAGCCGATGATGCAGCCATTGCCCGTTCGGCCGGCGCAGGCGCCCGCATCGTCAAGTCGGGCAATTTTTCCATGGGCATGGTCGTGCTGGCCAATCTGGTCGAAAAGGCCGCCGCGGCGCTGGCCGACTACGACATCGAAATTCTCGAAATGCACCACAACCGCAAGGTTGACGCGCCATCGGGTACGGCGCTGCTGCTCGGTGAGGCAGCCGCCAGGGGGCGTGATATCACCCTCAAGACCCATTCGGTGCGCGTGCGTGATGGCCATACCGGGCCGCGCGAGACAGGCAGTATCGGCTTTGCCACGCTGCGTGGCGGCACGGTGGTCGGCGACCATTCGGTGATCCTGGCTGGACCCGGCGAGCGGCTCGAACTCGGCCACCGCGCCGAGGACCGCTCCATTTTTGCCAATGGCGCCGTGCGTGCCGCTCTGTGGGCGGCCGATCGGCAGCCCGGGCTTTACACCATGGTCGACGTCTTGGGGCTCTAGGACATGGCTGCGCCAGGTTGCTGGATTGGCGTAGCCGCGCGCGCCCATGTCATGGTGGGGCAGACCGATGGCTTCGTGATGGTGGCCCATGGTCGTCACAGTGCCGTGCTGAGGCTGCAACCGGGCGACTGGTTCGCCTATTATGCCCCCACCCAGACGCTGGGCGGCAAGGACGCCGTCCGCCGCTTCGTGGCCATCGGGCAGGTCACTGCCGGCGAACCGGTCGCCCTGCCCATGAGCGTGGGCATCACCGGATGGCAGCGTCCGGCTCGTTACCTGGCCGCGGAGGAGGCGGACATCTACCCTTTGCTGGACCAGTTCGGCTTCGTGACGGGCCGCAGTCACTGGGGCATGTATTTTCGCAGGTCGCTGTTTAAGGTCGATGCGACTGATTTTTCTCTTATTGCCAACGCCATGGGCGTCGGCCCTCAATTCAATCTCGGAGACCATTGATGACCGGAACCCTGATCCTCGTCCGCCACGGGCAGAGCGAATGGAACCTGAAAAACCTCTTTACCGGCTGGCGCAATCCGGACCTGACCGAAAAAGGGATCGAGGAAGCCCGAGCGACGGGCAAGGCGCTCAAGGCCAAGGGGATCGTGCCCGATCTCTACTACACCTCGGCGCTGCGCCGGGCCCAGCACACGCTCGATCTGATGCTCGAGGAAATGGGCATTCTCAACCTGACCATCACCCGCAACACCGCGCTCAACGAGCGCGATTATGGTGATCTGTCCGGCCTGAACAAGGATGATGCCCGCGAGAAGTGGGGCGAAGAGCAGGTCCATATCTGGCGCCGCAGCTTTGACGTGCCACCGCCGGGTGGGGAAAGCCTAAAGGACACCGCCGCCCGCGCCCTGCCCTATTACGACGCTGAAATCCTGCCTGAGCTCAAGCAGGGCAAGACCATTCTGGTGGCAGCCCATGGCAATTCGCTGCGCGCACTGGTGATGGCTATCGAGGGCCTGACGCCAGACGAGATTCTGGCCCGCGAGATTGGCACGGGCGAGCCGACCATCTATCACATCGGTCCGGACGGCAAGCTGGTCGAGCGCGTGCTGCTCTAGTCGAGCGGCGGCCCCGCGCCGGCGCGTTGGGGCCGCACATAGAGCGATAATGTGAGGGTTCGGGCGACGGCGAAAAATGGCGTCGCCAATGCAACACCAGGCAGGCCGAACAGCGCTCCCATGACCAGCATGACGCATAGCGACCAGGCGGGCGGCAGGGCGATGATCCGCGCCTGCAGCAGCGGCGTCAGCACATAGCCTTCCAGGTTCTGGATCACCAGCATGCCTATGGCGCCGATGATCAGCGTGGTCATGTCCTGCGCTGCCAGGGTCATCAGTACCGGTACCGCGGCAAACAGCGGCCCCAGGAAGGGGACGAAATTCAGCAGTCCCGATAGCGCGCCCAGGAGCACCGCATTGGGGCTGCCGAGCATCCAGAGCAAACTGCCCACCAGCAGGCCGATCACGCTCATGGTGATCAACTGGGTCACCAGCCACCCCCGCATGGCCTGGCCGGCATCGTTGAGCGCCGTGCCGAGGTCGGCGCGCGCATCCCGCGGCACGAGGCGCAGCATCCCGTCCCGATAGCGATCGGGCATGATGGCAAAGAAGATGCCCAGAAAGACGATGACCACCAGATTGCTCATCAGGCCCAGCGTGTTGCCGAACAGCGATCGGGCGCCCGAGAGCACGCCGGCGGGGTCGGGCAGCACGCCGCGCAGCATGATGCTGGGATCGTCGGGCAGCAGGTCGCTGCTGCTGCTGAGGGAGCCGAACTGGCCATAAAGCACGCGCGCCTGCGTGCTCAGGATCTCGATCAGCTGGTCGACCGAGCGCCACAGGCTCATCCCGCCCAGCGACAGTCCCAGGGCGGTCAGCACAAAGATGGTCAGGCTGACGGTAATCACCAGCAATGGCCGGGGTAGCGGCGCAATTGTCCGGATGCCGCGAACGATGGCGTCGAGCAGGCTGGCGACCAGCAGGCCGGCGAATATGGTCAGCAACGGACCGGCCAGCAGCCAGGCCAGCGCCAATGCAACAGTAAGGCCGATACCCAGGAGGACGGCGCGCACAGGTTCAGACATCGTGCCTCCAGCGGTTGTGACTGAAGACTAAGCCCCTCACCGCCGCCGAAGTTCCCTCCAGTGTGCGGATTCACGTGAAACGTGGCGCCTTTCTGGCCTGACCGGCTCAAGCGCGATCAATGCGCGGCCGAGATTACGCCGGCTTCCCAGCCCAGAATGGCCCGTTTGCGGGGCACCCCCCAGTGGTAGCCGGTCAGGGCACCCGAGGCTCCCACAACACGGTGGCACGGCACCACAAAGCTTATCGGGTTCTTGCCCACGGCTGCCCCCACGGCGCGCGAGGCGGTTGGGCGGCCGATGTGCTGGGCCACGGCCGAATAGGTGGTGGCCATGCCGCAGGGGATCTTGAGCAGCGTCTCCCAGACCTTGACCTCAAAATCGGTGCCGATCAGTACCACCCGCACCGGGTGGTCAGCCGACCAGCGGCTGGCATCGAAGGCCTGTGCCACCATGGGGGCGACGCGGGCATCGTCGCGGCTGAACCGGGCATTGGGCCAGCGATTGGCCAGATCCTCAAAAGCCTGGTCGACCGAGGTTGCCTCGTCGGCAAAGCCCAGCCCGCTCATGCCATATTCAGTAGCGGTGACAACGGCCATGCCGAAGGGCGATGGCGCAGCGCCCCAGACCATGTCGAGCCCTGCCCCGCCGGCGCGAAAGATTCCCGGCGGCATGGCTTCGTAGGTTACGAACAGATCATGCAGCCGCGAAGTCGAACTCAACCCCACCGCGTAAGTGGTATCGAGGACGCTCTGTTGGGAGCGCAGCAGACTCTTGGCGTGATCGAGCGCCACCGCCTGGGCAAAGCTCTTGGGGGACAGGCCGCACCAGCGCCGGAACAGATCGGTCAGCTGGCGTTCATTCAGGCCCAGGGCACGCGCGAAGTCGGCCAGGTCCGCCACATCCGGGCCGTGCTCGCTGAGATAGCGAATGGCCGCGCGAATCGTGTCGTAATCGCCCGCCGGGCTGATCGCTGCCATCTGGTTCATCGCTGCGCTCGTTCTGCTTGTTGTACCGGACCAAGATGTACGCCCCGACGGGTGGGCATGCGACCCGGTTTTAACCGCGTGGCTGGCTGCGCGCCTGCCGCAACGCTGTGCCGAGCGCCTTGGCAAAGCTCGACTTGTCCTCACTGCTCAGGAACGACCCCAGTTCGACGGTCTCCTCGCCCTGGCGCAGGCGCACGGCGGTGGTCTTTTCATGTTCGTCACGCGTGAGGAGCAGCCGCACCGTGTGCGGATTGAACCGGTGCATCACGCTAACGCCGGCGCTGTCGGTGTTCTGCCATTCGATCTGGTCAGTCCACACCGTGATGCGTTCGCGTCGCTTGCTCCGGCGCAGCCCGACAAAAAGGCCAGCCACGATGCCCAGGCCGGTCACGCCCATCAGGACCGTGACCGGAAATGCCCCCATCGACAGGAATAGCAGGCCCGGCAGGGCAAACAGCACCAGGGTCAGCCCGGCCAGCAACCAGGCGCCAGCCGCGCTCAGCGAGCGGTTGGGAGTCAGATCGGCCGCAAATAGCGGCATTGTGGTTATAGCTTGCATTGGCATCGCCATCTCATCGGGACTAACTATAGGCCCAGAATCAGAGGCGAGAGAATGGCTGGACCGAAAAAAATCAAGAGCCTGCCCAAGGCCGATATTGAAGCCATCTTTGCCCGCTTCGAGCAGATCGAGCCCGAGCCCAAGGGCGAGCTCGATTATTCGAGCGCCTTCACCCTGCTGGTGGCGGTAGTGCTGTCGGCCCAGGCGACCGATGTGGGCGTCAACAAGGCCACCAAGGGCCTGTTTGCGCTGGCCCCTACCCCGGCGGCCATGGTGGCATTGGGCCCCGAGCAGATCGAGCAGCATATCCGCACCATCGGTCTGTTCCGCACCAAGGCCAAGAATGTCTTTGCCCTCAGCCAGCAATTGCTCGACCGCCATGGCGGCGAGGTGCCGGCCGATCGCGAGGCGCTCGAGGCTCTGCCCGGCGTGGGCCGCAAGACCGCCAATGTGGTGCTCAATATCTTTTTCAAGCAGCCGGCCATCGCCGTGGACACGCACCTGTTTCGCGTCAGCAACCGCACCGGCCTGGCGCCGGCCAACACGCCCCTGGCGGTGGAACAGATCCTGCTCAAGGTCATCCCTGACCGCTATATGCTGCATGCCCATCACTGGCTGATCCTGCATGGCCGCTATATCTGCAAGGCGCGCAAGCCCGAATGCTGGCGCTGCCCCATCGCCCAATGGTGTCGCTTCACCCCCAAGACGCCGGCGCCCAGTGTGCCGGGCAAGCCGCATCACAATTAGGCTATCGTCAGGGATTGTGGCCGTTTCCGCAACGCCTCGGGGCCATGAAGCTACAAGGAGCTCAGACAGTGGTCGTCAAACGGATTGTCGCCAACATTGCTTCACCTGAACCAGCAGCCGCCCGCGCCTTTTATGGCGACGTGCTGGGGCTCGAAATCGCCATGGATCATGGCTGGATCGTCACCTTTGCGGCGCCCGAACTCTTGCTGGCTCCCCAGTTGAGCATCGCCAGCCAGGGTGGATCGGACACGGTCGTCCCTCATCTGTCCATCGAGGTCGATGATCTCGATGAGGTCCTGCAACGCGCCCGGGCTGCCGGACTGACCATCGAATACGGGCCGCGGCAGGAGCCCTGGGGCGTCCGGCGATTCTATGTTCGCGATCCCTTTGGTCGGCTCGTCAACATCCTCGCCCATGCCGGCAATCGGGGTGCTTCAGACGCTCAGGCGCCATAGCCGCGCGCCATTGCCGCAGCAAACAGGGGGATCAGCGCCAGCCCGGCCACCTGCAGATGCACGAAGCGACGGCTGGTCTTGAGCTGGTCATCGGGCACCACAAAGCCGTCATCGGCCTTGAGCGCCCGGTTCCAGGCCAGCAGCGCCATGGTGGGCTGTATCGAGAGCAGTCCGACGATGACCAGCAGGCCCATCTTGCCCCAGAAAACATGGTTGGCCAGATAATAGCTGGCGTCGACCTTGCCCCACATCACGCGGCCTACCCCGGCAGCCACCACCAGCAGGGCCACAAGGCCATAGGCGCGATCGATGCGGGCCAGTTGTGCCAGCCTTGCTCCGCCCAGACCGGGACGCAGCAGTGCAAATTCGGCGGCGACAACCCCTATCAAGGCAAAAACGGCCAGATGATGGGCCATGGTAAGCACCAGGTCGATATCCATTTGCCTCAGCTCCGGACCGCATGTTATCAGTGATCACATCCATAAGCGCAAAAGTGAACAATGTCAACATCAGCCAATGCGCCCTACCATCACGGCAATCTGCGCCAGGCTCTGCTCGAGGCGGCGCTGATCATTCTCGAGCGCGACGGCGAAGCCGGCCTGGGTCTGCGCGATCTGGCGCGGGCGGTGGGGGTGTCGCCGGCGGCACCCTATCGGCATTTCGACAGCCGCTCGGCCCTGCTCGAGGCGCTGGCGGTCACCGGCTTCCAGCGTTTTACCGCGGCCATGGCCGACATTGCCGCCAGCCAGCCGGCCGACCTGCTCTCGGCCATGGGCCGGACCTATGTGCTGTTCGCTCTCAACAACGCCGCCCTGTTCCGCCTGATGTTCTCGTCCCAGCTCAGGCGCGACAATCGCCCCGGCCTGCGCATGGCGGCCGACGCGGCTTTTGCCAGCCTCAGTCAGGCTAGCGGGGGTGACACGCCCGGCGGTCGCATTGTCGCTCTGGCGGCCTGGGCACGGGTGCATGGGCTGGCGGTGCTGTTGCTCGACGGCCAGATTGCCATCCGGCCGGGCGAGGATATCGAGGCCCTGATCGCCCAGATCATCGATCAGTGCTGAGACGGCGGGCGTTGCGTCCGGTCAAACCATGCTCTAAACGGGCATCCGGCCCTTTCAACCCGGATCCGTTCATGACCCAGACGCGCTTCGACGTTCTCACCATCGGCAATGCCATCGTCGATATCATTGCACCGGTGGAACCCGGCTTCATCGAGCGCGAAGGCATGAAAGAGGGCATCATGCACCTGATCGACACCGATCGGGCCGAGGACCTCTACGCCAAGATGCCGTCCGGCCGGCAACAGATCTCGGGCGGCAGCGCCGCCAATACCGCAGCGGGCGTCGCCTCGCTGGGTGGCCGCGCCGCCTTTGTGGGCAAGGTCGCCGATGATCCGCTCGGCGATGTGTTCGAGGCCGATCTCAACGACATCGGCGTCTACTACAACACCAGCCGGCTCAAGAATGGCGCGCTCACCGCGCGCTCGATGATCTTCCTCAGCGAAGATGGCGAGCGCACCATGAACACCTATCTTGGCGCCTGCCACCAGTTGACCGAAGCCGATATCCGCCCCGACGAAATCGGCGGCGCCGCCATCACCTTCATGGAAGGCTTTCTGTGGGATCCCGTGGAAGCCAAGAAGGCCTTCGTGCTGGCTGCCCATTATGCGCACAAGCATGAGCGCGCCGCGGCGCTGACCCTGAGCGATCCGTTCTGCGTCGATCGCTTCCGTGCCGAATTCCTCGACCTGATTCGCTCCAAGACCATCGACTATGTGTTTGCCAATGTGCATGAGCTCAAATCGCTCTACGAGACCGATGACCTGGGCGAAGCCGTGCGCGAGATCGCCAAGGATGCCGAAGTGGCCGCCATCACCATGGGCGCCGACGGTGCCATGGCCATCCACAATGGCGAAGTGACCTCCGTTCCCGCCTTCCCCATCGGCAAGGTGGTCGATGCCACCGGCGCCGGCGATCTGTTTGCCGCGGGCTTCCTGCTCGGCCTGGCCCGCAGCCAGACCATGGAATCGGCCCTCAAGACGGGGTGTCTCGCCGCCCACGAAGTCATCAGCCACATCGGCGCACGGCCACAGGTGGCACTTGATGGGCTGGTGGCCAAGCACGGCCTGGCGGTCTAGGTCTCTGCGCCGCTGATCCCCGCCGTTCCCCAGGCGTGAGACTTCTGTCCCGGAAAACTTTCCGGGGCGGGGCATGGCACAGCGAGCAGGACATTCTGGCGACAAACCGCAACTGATCGGTCTGGCCCGGCGCCGGGCCTTCGAGACCTATGTCCGCTTCGGACGACTGCCTGATGAGAGGCCGCGGCCCGCCGAGCGCAAGGCGATCGACCCTTCGGCGGCTACGCCGACGCGCCGCAAGGCCACCCGCTATTACGTCTGGCGCACGCGCGAAGATGACCGGGTTCGGGCGACCCATGCGATCCGCCACGGACAGATCTTTGCCTGGGCCGATGCACCGCCGGGCGGCCACCCCGGCACCGAACCTAATTGCCGCTGCTGGGCCGAGCCTTATTACGGCGATCCCGCCGTCCCCGACGCGCTGCAGCCGCTGCACCACAACTATCAGACCGATGCGACCGGCACTGCGCCTTGGGCCATCATTGAAACCCTGACACGGTCAGACGGCAGCATGGCGCAGAGCGTCGTCGTCACGCGCGATGGCACGCAAATCCATTCCCAATTTGCCGGTACAATGATCTCTCGGCAGGTCGCGCTGGCGACCGGCAAGACGGTACGCGTCGATACCAGCGCCGGCGTGCAGTTGGTCTATCTCGGCGATGATCGGCGGCCGCTATTTCAGTCGGCCTGGACAGCCAAGGGACCAAAAGTACTCCGCAGCGCCAAGACTGAGCGAGATTGCCGACCGCTTGGCAACGAATTATCCTCTGGCGACAATTTTCATCATCCAGGTGCGTCCGGGGCCATGACGACGATTGCCGAGGTCAAGCGCTGGACCCATCCGATTCTGGCCGAGCACCCTGATTTGGCGCTCAAGCCAAGAATGCTGTATGTGCGCCCGGTTCATCATATATTTTTGACCATCATGTTTGTGGGCGCCTCTGACCGGACGCTTCCCAGGCCGAGGGCAAACCACCGCCTGCTCTTTGCTCCCCCCTCCGCCCGCAGCAGCGACAATTGGAGCCGCGAACTAATGGCTGGCTGGTCCACCGATCCTGATTTCGCCGATCGGCTCGCCCGCGTCATTCGCGAGTCGCTGGCCAATACCCTGCGACCGCGAGGGTCGATCGAGGGCTTGTACGCTGCCATGGGGTCGAGCGCCAAGGACTGGGGATACGAGCTGGGGCGTCTATCGCACGCCGGCATTCTGCATGCCGTCGTTCTGGCGGCTTTGGGTCGTTTGGCCGAATCCTGCGCGGTAGCGCAGGCCCATGTCGACAACAACGAAGGTCCGCTGCTGGAAAGCCTTGCCAGACAGATGGATCGGGCAACGCGCGGCCGGCGTCACGAGCGCGCGTCCGCCCTTTCTGGCGCCAAGTTTAATCGCTATTTTCTTGGGCCGATGGACGAACTCAGGCAGTTGGTGGTTGTGACCAGGGCCAATGACCGCCAGGCCGTCGCGGCCCTGCTGCATCAGTGGGAACACGAGAGGGTTCAGCGTCTAGGGGTCGAGGATGCCTGGGAGCCAACGCCCTTCCCGCTTGAGCTTGGCCTGGGGGACCGACCCTAGCGCGACCCTACCCCAGACTCCCCCGCATCTGCTCCAGCGCATCCGCCGTCGAGCCGGTCGGCCGGAATTCCAGCCCCACGGCCCCTGCATAGCCCTGGCCTTCCAGCCACGCCAGCTTCTGCAGAAGCGGCAAACTCCCGCTGCCGGGCTGGTTGCGGCCGGGGTGGTCGGCGAGATGGACGTGGAAGATACGGTCGAGGCCGCCGGCGAGGACGACTTCGGGGTCTTCCTCCATCACCATGGAATGATACATGTCATAGGTCAGCCCGATTTCGGGCCGGTTGACGGCCTCGGCGATGGCCAGCGCCTCTGCGGTGCTGGTCAGATAATAGCCGGGGTGGTCGACGCGATCATTGAGCGGCTCCAGCGCCAGCCGCACGCCCGAGCCGGCCAGCACATCGGCCGAACGGGCCATGGCGGTGACCAACGCGTCGTGCTGGCGCGCGCGTTCGATGCCTTCAAGCAACGGCCCCGACTGGCAGATCAGGATCGGCGCGTCCAGCCGCATGGCGACGTCGCGGCTCTTTTCCAGACCGGCGAGGAAGCGATCGTGATCGCTCGCGCGCGTCAGTTCGGCAAAGGGTTCGGCGACGATGCCGGCCAGCTTGACGCCGGTCTGCCCAAGCGCGCGTTCGACGGCGTCCAGATCCTTGTTTGACCACAGCCAGAATTCAACCAGCTCGAAGCCGGCGGCCTTGGCCAGGTGGATGCGCTGGTCAAACGCGTCCGTCTCGGGGACGAACAGCATCTCAATGCAGGCAGATAATTCTGTCATCATGCCAACCGCGTGCCGCCGGCCATTTCGGCCAGAATGGCCCTGGCGGCAGCCGCCGGGTCAGCCGCTTCGATGACGGGCCGCGCCACCACCAGATGGCTGGCGCCTGCGGCCAGCGCCTCGGCCGGGCTCATCACCCGCTTCTGATCACCCATGGCGCTGCCGGCCGGGCGAATGCCAGGGGTGACGATCGACAGGCTCGGCCCCACGATATCGCGCACCATGGCGGCCTCGTGCGCCGAGGCGACCAGGCCCCCGATGCCAGCATCGCGCGCCTGCTGCGCCCGCAGCGCCACCAGCCCGGCTGTGTCGCGCGCAAAGCCGGCCTCCTTGAGGTCATTGTCGTCCATCGATGTGAGAACCGAGACGCCCAGAATGGTCAGGTCCGAGCCCGCCGCGCCCTTTACCGCCGCCCGCATGCACTGCGGATAGGCATGCACGGTCAGCATGGTGGCGCCGGTTTCGGCGATGGCGGCGACGCCTTTTTCGACCGTATTGTCGATGTCGAGCAGCTTGAGATCGAAGAACACTTTCTTGCCCGCTGCCAGGAGCGCCTTGCCCAGCGCAAAGCCATCGGCACCATAAAAGCACTGGTAGCCGATCTTGTAGAAGTCGACGCTGTCGCCCAGCAGCGCCACGATTTCCTCGGCGCGCCCGCGTGACGAAACATCCAGACCCACGATCAACTGGCCAGCCATGGTCTTTCTCCGATGTGTTTGATGCCCAGCACCTAGAGGACTTTGCCGCCTGCTGCAACAGTCCTAGCCGAACCAGCCGGGCGAAAAATCTTCCATCGCCAGCCACTCCCCGCCCAGCCGGGCCGGCGCGAGATCGAACGCAAAGCAATTGCCGCCGCCTTTGTGGCCATGCCGGCTCTGGTCTTCGCGGCGGGAGATCGCTCGCCCCGCGATATGGCACTTGAGCAGCGTACCCACCGCCCCATGGCCGCAGAACACGGCCGGCGTATCGTCGGGCACGCTGGCCAGAGCCGTGCCGACCGTATCCACGATGCGCGCCTGCGCATCGATGGCCCGCTCCCAGCCATCCATGCTGAGCTCGGGCCTGGCAAAGAACCGGTCGGCGGCCTGCTCGAACAGGATCGGCGGCAGGAAACCGGTGGCGCTGCGGTCGTTTTCGCCCATCAGGTGATCGCTCAGCACCAGGGTTTGCGCTGCTTCGGCCAGAATATCGGCGAGCTCCATGGCCTTGGTCTCGCGGCTGGAAAAGATCATTGCACCCTTTGGTATCACGCCCCGCCGGGCGAAAATCTCCGCGCGCTGACGCCCCAAGGGGGACAGCCCCCACAGCGGCACCGGCACATTGGCGTCCATGGCCACTTGCGGATGGGTTACATAGAGCGCGCGCATGGTCTTACCCGCGGCTGAAATGGGTCAGCTCGTGGACCATCTGCTCGACCTTGCGGATGATCGCGGGCTCGACGATATCACCGTTGCTATCAAAGGCCTCCTCCCCCGGCCCGATGCCCAGCAGCGTCGGCACCACCAGGGCGCCCACCTTGGTGAGGGATTCGCGCAGATGGCTGAGCGACCAGATCGTGCCATATTTGCCCGAACTGACACCCCCAATGCCGAAGATGGCATGCCTGAACGGGCTCGGCCGTTGCCGGCTGACCCAGGTGACGGCATTGACCAGCAGCGGCGGCAGACCGCCATTATATTCGGGCGTCGCGATAAAGATGATGTCGTGGCTGCGCCAGAGTTCGGCGAGCTCAACGGCCGCCTCGGGCACGCTGTCGGGCTCGAGATCTTCGTTGAAGATGGGCAGATCGAACTCGCCCAGATCGATGGCGTTGACGGCGACGCCCGCCGCGGCGAGCTGGCGCCCCATATGGTCTTGCAGCTTGCGGTTGAGCGAGCCCTGGCGAACGGAGCCAGACATGGTGAGCGCGGTGGTCATGGGGCACTGTCCTTGTCGATATCGACTGACAGTGCCCGGGTGTTGGCGGCTGTGCAACAGGAAGGATGCAGCGTCTTCGCGCCATGCGGGCGCAGCCGTCATTGCCCTACGGCGGGAAATTGCTCACCGGGGCGATCTCGTTTCCCCCTTAAGCCTCGAACATTTTCTTGAGCTTGTCGAAAAAGCCGCCCGAAGTGGGATTGGTTTCCTCGGTTTCCAGCTTGGCAAATTCTTCGAGCAGTTCGCGCTGCCTGCGGCTGAGCGCCTGCGGCGTCTCGATGTCGAGCTGCACATACATGTCGCCGACATCCTTGGACCGCAGCACCGGCATGCCCTTGCCCTTGAGCCGCACGCGCTGCCCCGGCTGGGTACCGGCGGCGACCTTGACCTTGGCCCGCGCATTGTCGAGCGTGGGCACCTCGAATTCGCCGCCCAGCGCCGCCGTGGTCATGGCGATCGGGACACGCGCGAACAGATCGGCGCCATCGCGCTGGAACAGGTCATGCGGCCGCAGTGAGATGAAGATATACAGATCGCCAGGTGGACCACCCCGCAGCCCTGCCTCGCCTTCATTGGCCAGCCGGATGCGGGTGCCATCCTCGATGCCCTTGGGAATATCCACGCTCAGCGTGCGGTTTTCCTGGCGACGACCCTGGCCGCCGCAATCGGTGCAGGGCTGGTCCATCATCTGGCCGCGGCCCTGGCAGACCGGGCAGGTCCGCTCGATGGTGAAAAAGCCTTGCGCAGCGCGCACCTTGCCATGGCCGTTGCACTGCCGGCAGGTATGGGTACCGGTGCCGGGCTTGGCGCCCGAGCCATCACAGGTCGTGCAGCCCACCAGCGTAGGCACGTCGATTTCGACGGTACGGCCCTCAAAACTCTCTTCGAGGCTGATTTCCAGATTATAGCGCAGATCGCTGCCGCGCAGCTTGGCAGCGCCGCCGCCCCCGCGCCGGCCACCGCCGCCCATGAAGTCGCCGAAGATGTCGTCAAAAATATCCGACATCGATGAGGAGAACTCCGGTCCGAAGCCGGCGTGGCCACGACCACCGCCATTTTCGAAGGCGGCATGGCCGAACCGGTCATAGGCGGCGCGCTTCTGGCCGTCCTTGAGCGTGTCATAGGCCTCGCTGATTTCCTTGAACTTGGCCTCGGCCTCGTCATTGCCCGGATTGCGGTCGGGGTGATGGGCCATGGCAAGCTTGCGGTAGGCGCTTTTGAGCGCTGCGTCATCGGCGCCCTTTTGAACGCCGAGCACCTCATAGAAATCGCGTTTGGACAAGAAGCACGTCTCCAATGCATTGCCGGTCGCGACAGGCGCGCCCGACCAAACCTAGCCCCTAGATGGCAATCGACCCTGCGGCCCGCAAGGGGGGCTGGGGCCGCAACAGTGCTTTCAGGTGAAGTGAGCACCACTTCTGGCCCGAAAGCACGGCGATCGCACGCAAGGACAACCAATTGCCTGCTCCTGTAGCAAGAGCGGGCCAGGTCTTCAACATGGGTGATTCGGATTGTCTAGCGGCGCTGCGCTGCCGCAAATGCCTTGCGCAGGGCGTCGGCAACATCGGCCTGGGCGAACAGCGCCTTGGTGACGATCAGCCCCAGACCAAAAAAGCCCTGCGTCACCCCCTCATAGGTCAGGCAGGTAACCGGCACCCCGGCCTGCTGCAGCGCAGCGGCCAAGGCTTCGCCTTCCGATCGCAGGGGGTCGATCTGTGCCAGAACGATGACGGCCGGCGCCAGCCCGGCAAGGTCTTGCCGCGCCGCCAGCTGCAGCAGGGGCTCGTGCTCGGTCTGGCCCTCGGCAAACAGCTGGTGCAGGCGCCAGCGCATCGCTGGCGCCCCGAATGGCTGGGTCGCGAGGGTTTCGCCATAGGAGGGCATGCCCAGATCCAACCCGGCCATGGGGTGAACCAGCACCTGGCAGGCCGGTTGATGGCCGCGCTGGTTGCGGGCCTGCACCGCCACATATGCAGCCAAATTGGCGCCGGCATCCTCACCGGCCACCGCGACCTGCCGCGGATCGCCACCCAGTCGATGGGCCATCCCGCTCAACCAGTTCCAGGCCGTCCAGGCGTCATCATGGGCGGCCGGCAGCGGATTTTCGGGCGCCAGGCGATAGTCCACTGATAGCACCATGGCCCCGCTGCGCCGCGCCAGGGCACGCGCCGTGTCCGCATGGCTGTCCAGGTCGCCGGTGACAAAGCCGCCGCCATGGAAATACAGCACCATCGGATTGAGCCGGCTCAGCAGCGCGGCGGGTCGATAGAGCCGGGCCGGTATTTCCCCGTCCCGCCCGCTGATCATGACATCTTCACTGCTCACGCCGTCATCTTCGGGCACCGTGCCGGCGCGCGCCATCAGCGCGGCCACCGCATCGTGCAGCCCGGCCTGCTGGCGCGCCGCAGCCGGCGTCAACTGCTCCAGCGGCCTGGCGCCGAGCTGCGCCAGCATTTCCGTCACGGCCTTCATGTCGGCATCCATGCCTGCCATCGGGTCGCCTGCAATCCGCTCGGCCAGCCTGCCGATGGAATGGGTTTGAGCGTCCGTGTCGGCGGGAGGATTGGTCATGCTGAAGCCCTGGGTTTGTGCAGTCCTTTGACAGGGGGAACCGGCCCGCAATTAGGCTCAAACATGGACTTTTTGCGGCACGGGTCTGTTCCGCCAGCCCTGGCGCTCGGTCAAGCAGCGGCAGACACCGCTGATTCACGTGAAACCGAGCCATTCTGCAGGGCAAATCGCGCCAGGGCGCGGGGGAACGTAACGAGCCTTGCGGTCGCGTGGTATTGAGCGGCCAGTAGCGGCGAAGCTCGGTCTGCGCGATCTGGATCGAAACCGGCATGGTCTCCAAACAAAAATCGCGCCAGTGGCGCGATTTCGAGGCGGGTAAGCGCGTGGCTGCAGGGCTTTTGAAGTGCTGCCGCCAACGTGGATATGGGCGTCAGCCAGCGACGTCAGCGACCGCGACACCCTTGTCCATCAGCTTCTTGCGGGCGGCATTGACGACATCGACGCTGAAATTGTCTTCGTGGCGCATCACGATGGCTTCGCCGGTCAGATCGCCACGGCCGTGCTCCACCAGCTGGTCAAAACCGTCACTGAGGGCCTCTTCCATCATCTGGTCGCTCAGCACTTTTTCAGCGCCGACGCGCTTGTGCTTGGCGCGCACCTTGACCAGGCGGGTCACCCGGCCATTGTCGGCGGTGCGGAATTCTTCGGCCACGGCCAGGCCGGTCCAGAATTCGCGTTCGATATCGCTTTCATTGTGGGCAGCGCCCACCAGTTCCGCGATACGGATTTTGCATTGAAAGGCCAGGTCGTCATAGCCAAGGCGGACGGCGTTCGCCATCAGCTTGCGCACTTTGTCGGGGTCGGTGAAAGTCTGGGGGTCTGGAATGTTCATGAATTACCATACCGGGTTCATTCACAAACAAAAAGAGGCCCGGCGATTGCCGGACCTCTTATCTTCTCGATTCCGCCCGCTTATGCGGACTTCTTGTCGTCGTCGTCGCTGACTTCTTCGAAATCGGCGTCCACCACGTCGTCGTCGCCGTCATCATCGGTGCCGTTGGCCTTGGCTTCGGCTTCCGCCTGGCTGGCCTTGTACATGGCCTCGCCCAGCTTCATCGATGCCTGACCGAGCGCGTCGGTCTTTTCCTTGATCAGCTCGCCGTCGTCGCCGTCGATCACCGCCTTGAGGTCGGCGATCGCGGTTTCGATGGCGGCCTTGTCCTCGGCCGACACCTTGTCGGCATATTCGGCCATCGACTTTTCGGTCGAGTGGATCAGGCTCTCGCCCTGGTTCTTGGCTTCCACGGCCTCGCGCTTCTTCTTGTCAGCGTCAGCGTTCTGCTCGGCTTCCTTGACCATGGCTTCGATATCGGCATCGCTCAGCCCACCAGACGCCTGGATGCGGATCTGCTGTTCCTTGCCGGTGCCCTTGTCCTTAGCCGACACCTGCACGATGCCGTTGGCGTCGATGTCGAAGGTGACTTCAACCTGCGGCACGCCGCGCGGTGCGGGTGGAATGCCGGCCAGGTCGAAATTGCCCAACAGCTTGTTGTTGGCGGCCATTTCGCGTTCGCCCTGGAACACCCGGATCGTCACGGCGCTCTGGTTGTCCTCGGCGGTCGAGAAGGTCTGGCTCTTCTTGGTCGGAATGGTCGTGTTGCGATCGATCAGACGGGTGAACACGCCACCCAGCGTCTCGATACCCAGCGACAGCGGGGTCACGTCGAGCAGCAGCACGTCCTTGACGTCGCCCTGCAGCACGCCGGCCTGAATCGCGGCGCCCAGCGCCACCACTTCGTCCGGGTTCACGCCCTTATGGGGTTCCTTGCCAAACAGCTGCTTGACGATTTCCTGCACCTTGGGCATGCGGCTCATGCCGCCAACCAGCACGACTTCGTCGATCTGGGCTGCGGTGACACCGGCATCCTTCATGGCCAGCTTGCAGGGCTCGATGGTCTTCTGGATCAGGTCGTCCACCAGGCTTTCGAGCTTGGAACGGCTCAGCTTGAGCGTCAGATGCTTTGGGCCCGAGGCGTCGGCGGTGATGAAGGGCAGGTTGATTTCGGTCTGGGTCGAGCTCGACAGTTCGATCTTGGCCTTTTCCGCCGCTTCCTTGAGACGCTGCAGCGCCAGCTTGTCGCTGCGCAGGTCGATGCCCTGCTCTTTCTTGAACTCGTCGGCCAGGTAGTCGACCAGACGCATGTCAAAGTCTTCGCCGCCCAGGAAGGTGTCGCCATTGGTCGACTTCACTTCGAAGACGCCATCGCCGATTTCCAGGATCGATACGTCGAACGTGCCGCCGCCAAGGTCGTAGACCGCGATGGTGCCGGTGTTCTTCTTGTCCAGGCCATAAGCGAGCGCGGCAGCAGTCGGCTCGTTGATGATGCGCAGCACTTCCAGGCCGGCGATCTTGCCGGCGTCCTTGGTGGCCTGACGCTGGCTGTCATTGAAATAGGCGGGAACGGTGATGACGGCCTGCGAGACGGTCTCGCCGAGATAGGACTCAGCGGTTTCCTTCATCTTCTGCAGGATCATGGCCGAGATCTGGCTCGGCGAATATTTGTCGCCCGACGCTTCAACCCAGGCGTCGCCATTGTCGGCGGCCACGATCTTGAAGGGGACGAGATTTTTGTCCTTGCCCACGACCTTGTCGTCATAGCGACGACCGATCAGGCGCTTGACGGCAAACAGCGTGCCCTCAGGATTGGTCACAGCCTGACGCTTGGCCGGCTGACCGACCAGACGTTCGCCATCCTTGGAGAACGCGACCATTGACGGGGTGGTACGCGCACCCTCAGCGTTTTCGATGACCTTGGGATTAGTGCCGTCCATAACCGCAACGCAGCTATTGGTCGTGCCCAGATCGATACCGATGACTTTAGCCATTACTCTAGCCTCTCTTTCAGCAAACCCATGCTGGACCCCCTCTCGCGAGGCAGCTCCGTGGTCCCGAAGGTCCGGGTTCCTTGCAATTGAAATTGCGCCCATTGCTGGGCCTGACGGGTATATAGGGGGGTCCCTGTACCGCTTCAAGCGCTGTTGGGACACATTCGCCCACTCGGACCCTATTGGGCGCGTTTGACGGCCCTGGCCAGCAAAAAAGGCTGGCCGGTGGGGGGCCGATGGCGCATCGACCCCCAGGACCTCAGTCCTGCAGCGTATAACTGCTCAGCGAACAGATATCGACTTCGTTGACCTCGAGCACGGCCCCCTCGCCGGTCTCGAAGCGGAAATCATAGAGGCACTGGTCCGAGCCATCGCCAATGGTCACCGTGCCCTGCTCGCCGGGCTCGAGCGTGCCGTCTTCGCCGAGCAGGTCGTCGCCCCACTCGTCCATATTGCTGGGATTGGTGTAGAAATAATGCAGCGACTGGCTGCTGTCGTTGATCAGCGTGAATTCGATCGTCTCGGCCATGGCTGGCGCAGCACCAGCCAGCAGCACGAGGGCGGCCAGGCCGCCCCTGATATAGGCATTCATGTCAGTTCTCCCCTGGGCCGGGCGCGTTGCGAACCGGCATCGCACTATCTGCGGCGGCAGAAAATAATCAAGGTCGCCAATCGGCAAGTGCCGTATTTGTTTGCCGGGGCCGAACTGTCGGGCTTTCCCGACGGTCAAGGACCAGCGGCGGGCCTGGCAAGCCGGCAGAAGCGGTGTCGTGACCAACCGGTTTTGACGCTTGCGGACCTTAACGTTGCCGGGGCAGTCTGGCGCAATAGCCGGGGCCGCGCCTGCTGGCGGCGCCGTGGTGCACGATTGAGTTCTGTTGGGAGCAATGGCCAGATGACGATACCGATTTCACCGCGCGACGTGCTGGTCGTTGTCGACGTGCAATATGATTTCCTGCCCGGTGGCCAGCTGGCGGTGGCCGATGGCGATGCGATCGTGCCGCTCATCAATGCACTGGCCAGAAAATTCACCAACGTCATCTTCACCCAGGACTGGCACCCCGCCGACCACATCTCCTTTGCCAGTCAGCATCCCGGCAAGACGCCGTTCGAGACGGTGGACCTGCCCTATGGCACCCAGGTACTCTGGCCCGATCACTGCGTCTGGAACAGCCATGGCGCCGCGCTCAGCCGCGATCTTGAGATTCCCCACGGCCAGCTGATCATCCGCAAGGGCTACAATCGCCAGATCGACAGCTATTCCGGCTTCCAGGAAGCAGACCGCGAGACCCTGACCGGGCTGGCCGGCTATCTCAACGAACGCGACGTTGGCCGGCTCCATGTCGTGGGCCTGGCCACCGACTATTGTGTTGGCTGGACGGCCATCGACGGCGCCGCCGCGGGCTTTGACGTCACAGTCATCGAGGACGCCACGCGCGCCATCGACAATGCCGGTTCGCTCGAGAAAGCCTGGGCCGACATGGCTGCGGCCGGCGTCGAGCGAATGATGAGCCGGGAAATCCTGGGATGATCGAGGGATCCTGCCATTGTGGCGCCGTGCACTGGCGCTTCCTCAGCGTCCCGGAGGCGGCCACCGCCTGCAATTGCACGGTCTGTCGTCGCTATGGGACGCTGTGGATCTATGGCCATGAGAATGAGGACGTCTTTGTCTCGGGGCCGACCACGGCCTATGTGCGCGGGGACAAAAGCCTGAGCTTCAATTTCTGTCCACAGTGCGGCTGCGTGGCCTATTGGCGCGGGCTGAGCACCGGAGCGGACGGGCGCCGGCGCCTGGCGGTAAATGTCCGGCTTGCCGAGCCCGAAGCGGTCGCCGCCATTCCCATCGAACGCTTCGATGGCCTGCACAGCTTTGAGGATCTGCCCCGCGATGGCGCGACGGTGGGTGATCGCTGGTTCTGAGCCAAAGGCGCCGGCATGAAAAAAGGGCGCCCACAGGCGCCCTTTTCACATTAGTACTGGATCGGTCTGGCCGCCGATTCACGTGAAACGCTGACGTGTAATCAGACGCTCTTGTCGATGGCTTCGTCGGCCGGGGCGTGGCTCGGGCCACCCTTGGCGACGCCGACCATGGCCGGGCGCAAGATCCGGTCGCCAATGGCAAACCCGGCCTGCACCACCTGCACCACCGTGCCCTCGGGCTGGCTCGGATCGGGCACCTCGAACATGGCCTGATGCTTGTGCGGATCAAACTTCTCGCCCTGCGCCTCGATCGGCTTGACGCCATGCTTGGCCAGCAGCCGCTGCATTTCGCGTTCGGCCATCTCGATGCCCTCGATCAAGGTCTTGGTCGTGGCGTCACCGTTCTCGCGAGCCTCGGCAGGCAGCATGACCAGGGCACGGCTGAGCGCATCGGTGGCGCTCAGCATGTCGCGGGCAAAGCCTGCAATGGCATAGCTGCGCGTGTCATTGACTTCGCGTTCGGTCCGCTTGCGCAGGTTTTCCATCTCCGCGACGGTGCGCAGCACACGGTCCTTGAGCTCGGCATTTTCCTGCCGCAGCGCCGCGGTGGGATCGATGCTCTCAATGTTCTCGGCAACATCTTCAACCGGGATTTCGACTTCAGGCGTCTCGCCCGAGGCGGCGTTCTCGTCGCTCATCATTGCTGTCTTCCACGCATACCAAAGGATTTGCCCCGCATATCGGCCAAACGGGCGGGCTTTTCAAGTCTGGGCGTCGCTTTGCTGGCCCAACGGGCAAAACCGCGTCGGTTTGTCCATCTTGAGGACCCTCGTAACGGCAAAAGCGCGCCGCTAGCGTTTGCGCGCCATCATCGCGGTGATGACATGGGCGGTATAGTCCACCACCGGCACGATGCGGGCATAATTGAGCCGCGTCGGTCCGATTACCCCCAGTACGCCCACCACCTTGTCATTGGCGTCCTTGTAGGGCGAGAGAATCACCGAGGACCCCGAGAGCGAAAACAGCTTGTTCTCCGAGCCGATGAATATGCGCACGCCCTGCGCCTTGTCGGTATCGCCCAGCAGGTCGAGCAGGCCGTCCTTGCTTTCCAGCTCGTCGAACAATTGCCGCATGCGCAAGAGCTCGTCACTCGCCATGGCGTCATTGATCAGATTGGCGCGACCGCGCACGATCACCGTCGGTGCGCTGCTGGCCGAACTCTGGCTGAGCGTGGCAATGCCGGCATCGACCAGCTTTTGGGTCAGCTCGTCGAGTTCGGCGCGCTGTTCGGCGCGCTGCGCCGCCAGCACCTTGCGCGCCTCGCTCAGCGTGCGTCCCACCACATGATGGGCGATGAAATTGCCCGCCTGGGTCAGGGCACTCGCGGTCAGTCCTGGCGGCGTGCTCATGATGCGGTTTTCCACCTGGCCGTCTTCACCCACCAGAATGGCCATGGCGCGCGCCGAATCCAGGCGCACGAATTCGAGATGGCGCAGCACCATGTCTGCCTTGGCCGTGATCACCACGCCCGCGCCCTGGCTCAGCCCGCTCAGCAACTGGCTGGCTTCGGTCAGCACATCCTCCACCTGCCCCTGCTGCTGTCCCTGGATCGAATGCGCGATCTGGCTGCGCTCGCTTTCATTGACCGCGCCCACTTCGAGCATCGCATCGACAAAGAATCGCAGGCCTTGCTGCGTCGGCGCGCGCCCGGCCGAGGTATGGGGCGCCGCGATCAGCCCGAGATCTTCTAGATCGGCCATCACATTGCGCACCGAGGCGGGCGACAGCCCTCCCTCCAGCATGCGGCTGAGATCGCGTGACCCGACCGGCGCACCGGTGTCCAGATAGCGTTCCACGATGCGGCGGAATATGTCCTGGCTACGGGCGTTGAGCACGCTCAAAAAATCTTCCGGAAGCTTGCTCATGACTATTTGATAAAATGATCCACTTTAACCGTCGTCTATCATTTAAGCGCATTGCAGCCTCCCGCCAAGCACCCGCGGCTTGTGAGGCGGCGTCATCAGGGTTAAGAGGCGGTTAAGAGCAATTGCCAAGTGGAAAACTGATGCGGCCTTCAGGACGTCAACCCAACCAGATGCGCGCCGTCGTGATCGAACGCAACGTCGCCATGAAGGCGGAGGGCTCCTGCCTCGTCTCGTTCGGCAACACCAGGCTCCTGGTCACCGCATCGGTGGAAACCAGCCTTCCCGGCTGGCTGCGCGGCAAGGGTCAGGGCTGGGTCACGGCTGAATACGGCATGCTGCCCCGCGCCACCGGCAGCCGCAACCGCCGCGAGGCCACCGCCGGCAAGCAGACCGGCCGCACCCAGGAAATCCAGCGCCTGATCGGCCGCAGCCTGCGCGCCGTGGTCGACATGCAGGCGCTTGGGGAAGCCCAGATCACCCTGGACTGCGACGTGCTCGAAGCCGATGGCGGCACCCGCACCGCGGCCATCACCGGCGCCTATGTGGCACTGAGCGACGCCATAGCCTGGATGACCGAGCGCAAGCTCACCAAAGCCAACCCGCTGCGCGATTCGGTGGCCGCCGTGTCCTGCGGCATCTATCGCGGCACGCCGGTGCTCGATCTGGACTATCTCGAAGACGTCGAGGCCCATACCGACGCCAATTTCGTGATGACGGGCAGCGGCAAATTCGTCGAAATCCAGGGCACCGCCGAGCAGGCGCCCTTCAGCCGTGACGAACTCAATTCCCTGATGACCCTGGCCGAACAGGGCATTTCCGAACTCTCTCTCCTCCAGCAGTCGGTACTCTCAGCATGATCGCCTGGCTCAAAAATCTCGTTTCCGTCAAACCTGCGCCGGCCCAGACCAGCACCAGGCGCGACAGCTCGCCGGAAAACTGCGCCCTCTGGCGCGACGTGGCCCGGGCGCTCGATGCCAAGCCCAAAGGCAGCAGCAAATGAGCCTTCCCCGCCTGCGCGCGGGCGACCGGCTGGTTCTGGCAACCCATAACGCCGGCAAGCTCACCGAATTTCGCGAGCTGTTTGAGCCGTTCGGCCTTGAGATCGTCTCAGCGGGGGAACTGGGCTTGCCCGAACCCGAGGAGACCGGCACCACTTTCGCCGAAAATGCCCGTCTCAAGGCGCATGCGGCAGCCCAGGCTACCGGCAATCTGGCGCTCAGCGATGATTCGGGCCTCTGCGTTGACGCGCTCAATGGTGATCCGGGCGTCTACACCGCCGACTGGGCTGGCGTGCCCCGCGATTTCAACCATGCCATGAAGCGGGTGGAAGATGCCCTGCAGGCGGCCAATGCCACCTCGCCAGGCCTGCGCACGGCCTCCTTCAATGCCACCATGTGCCTGGCCCATCCCGATGGGCGCGACGTGCTCTATGTCGGCAAGGTCGAAGGTATTCTGGTCTGGCCTCCACGCGGCACTGTCGGCCACGGCTATGATCCGGTCTTCATGCCCAGGGGCTACGATATCACCTTTGGCCAGATGCCGGCCGAAATGAAGCATTCCTGGGCCCCCGGCCAGGCCGGCCTCAGCCATCGCGCGCGGGCTTTTGCCCGGTTTTACGAGGCCCAGATTGAAAAATAACCCCAACGATCTGTTTGGGGTCTATGTGCACTGGCCCTTCTGCGCCAGCAAATGCCCCTATTGCGACTTCAACAGCCATGTCCATCGCGGCGTCTTCGATGAAGAGGGCTATGTCGCCGCCTATGAGCGCGAGATTGCCTATGCTGCCCAGCTCACGCCGGGCCGGGTTGTGCAGTCGATCTTTTTCGGCGGCGGCACCCCCTCGCTGATGTCGCCGTCGAGCACGGCTCGCATCATCGACGCCATTGCCCGGCACTGGACGGTCGAGCCCAGGGCCGAAATCACGCTCGAGGCCAATCCCACCAGTGTCGAGGTTGACCGTTTCCGCGGCTTCCGCAGCGCTGGCGTCAACCGCGTCTCGCTTGGCGTGCAATCGCTGCGGCCCGGCCCGTTGGCGGAACTGGGGCGCCGACACACGGTTGAAGAGGCCGTGGCCGCGGTGCGCGTGGCCCAGTCGGTGTTCGACCGCTCCAGCTTTGACCTGATCTATGCCCGCCCGCGCCAGACCCTGGAAGATTGGGAAGACGAGCTCAAGGAAGCGCTCTGGATGGCACAGGGCCATATCAGCCTCTACCAGCTCACCATCGAGCAGGGGACGCGCTATTTCGATCTTCAGGTGGCCGGAAAACTCAAGATTCCCGGCGAGGACCTCGCCGCCGAT
>TARA_R110002124_G_scaffold55708_3_pt1 | contig 57745 bp, 46 predicted proteins | sample TARA_R110002124 | Tara Oceans TARA_R110002124 (sample SAMEA4397445) | marine metagenome | biome: Polar Biome; feature: [SRF] surface water layer (ENVO:00010504); material: water (ENVO:00002006), including particulate matter (ENVO:01000060) such as... | depth 5 m
TACGGCTTCCCTTTAATTACAGGCTTGAAAAAGATCAGTTAAGCGCCATAAGAAGGGGGCTAATCATAATTTATTTTGCGTATAAATTTATTCAAATTTAAAAACAGAAGTAATGGTCAAATAGAGATTGGGACCATTAAATTATAAACTAGATTTTTATTAAGGGGTAAAAATATACAACTTTTTATTACTTGTGGATCAGTTGATTTAAACTCATTCTCAAAATCGCACCCATGTTTTTGCAACGAAGGAATGCAGGGTTATTATAATGCCTGGCCAATTCATTTTTAAGGGATTCTATATTGGAATTTTTGGAAAGAACATCTTTCTCCATACTATTCAGAATATCGGTAATTTCTTTAGGAGAACTGGTCAATCTTGTCGCTATCAGTGCACGCTCTTCCTTTTGGTATTGGGCCATGGATTCCTTAGTGATATGCTTTATACCTAGTTGAATAAGTGCGTTGTTTTGTTTGAAAAACTGAGGAAGGTAAATGGACTTCTTACCTTCATAGGATTGTTGGTCAAAATCTATTGAACGAATCCTATAATGAGTTTCTTCAAAGTCTGGGGTTACATCAATCACAAAATTGGAAGAGTGCATGTCCCCCAATAAACGAACAAAACATCGCTCATTGAACTTTACAAATTCTTTGGATAATCGGATAGGGTTCAACATAGGATCATGAAGATGTTGCTTCATAAATTGTTCGCCAGGTATACCAGCGATATGCTCTTCAATAAGGGTGTCCCTGTAAACGAGATAACCTATTCTGTTTGGTGACAATAGATGTTCCAACCCCAGCCCATAGACCCTTGATGCATCTGCATTTTTGATGTAAAAATAATCGAAATTATCATTGATTCGATTGACAATCCTCACCCGGAAGGGTTGTGTATTGCCATAGGTACACAGGTCTATCCGGTCCACATACAGGTGTTTCATGACCGTCATGTCTCCATCTGCTTTTAGCAGTGCATATATTTTCTTTACCTTATAATGAATCTCATTTCGGTCAGATTCATCATAAAAAACCGTTTCCCATAAGGTGTCGTTGTCTTTATAATCATAAAGAGCAATCGAGTTAGTGTACCTGAGCAATTCTTTATAGTGAATGGGTATATCCACCTCCCTGCCATATTTGACAAGGTATTTCCTTAGGTTTTCACTAATGGGGTAAACGATCTTTTTTTTGCTAATGACAGCCATATTGTACCTATTAGGTGGCCACTTATTAGATTTTATCTTCTAATATATGCTCTTGTTTTCTTAATTTCCTATCAAATAAAAAGGGACCAAAGGGTAGGATTGAAGCTATCAAGCCCATCAATGCAATTCGGAAATGCCATCTTAATTTTCTAGAAGTGGGGAACATGACCAATATGTAAACCATAAAAAGAACTCCATGTATCCAACCTACATAGGTCACCATTGTAGGCAAATCAAATATGTATTTTAATGGCATTGCGATGAATACCAAAACAAGCATGGAAATACCTTCCGTTATACTTACTATTCTAAATCGCTTTAAAATGTTTAATCGCTCTTCATTCGTCATTTTACTATTGTTTAATGCTGAAAAATACTTGTAGGGTGTCCCAAAGTTTCCTCTTTAAGGAAACGTTGTTTTCTAGTCCATCTAAATCATCGGCAAAGAAATAGGCCATTGATTCTTCAACGATGTGGTAACTGTCTTTCTTTAGACTCATTAGTGGATGGTAGATTGTTCCAAAAATGATCATTTTATCTGGATCTAATTGCTCTATAGGGTCTTCATTGCTTCCTTTTAAGGAATGTTCGGAAACCAAGGCAATGTCTTTGAGCGATAGGTTTACTGCACCAAATACCTTGAAAAGGAATGTTCGGTTGCTTTCTTTTAGCTCTTCTCCTTGATAAATGACAAGAATAGATTTTTTGAATTCTCCTTCGTAAGGAATAGGCTCAGGGTCATGCTCTTTTGCCAATGAAGGTGACTCTGGTTCACTAACTTGATTTGATTCAGTAGAGGTGCTCAAATCCAATCTAGAGGCCATTTTATTGACAGCAAGCTTTTCTTTGACTTCATCTTCCATCACAAAGAGTTCATCTGTCAGGAATAACGACAATTCTGTTAAATTCATATCAGTAGCAGTAGGCGTATTTATCAAATTACAAAAATTATTCCTTTTGACCGATCTCGTCCAAGTCAAAAAGAGATTTTAATTCCGTGGCGTCTTGAGGATTCATTCTTTTTGCCAAAACCAGGCGCAATTGCCTTCTTCTCAATGCTCCTTTATAAAACTCCATTTCTTGCACACTGATAGGTTTTAACTCTGGCACTTTTACCGGTAGACCTTCTTCGTCTACTGCTACAAAGGTGAAAAATGCTTTGTGTGAAGAGTACTTTTTATTGGCAGGAATATCTTCAGCGAATACCTCGATATAAACTTCCATTGAAGTATTAAAAGCCCTTGTCACTTGCGCTTTTAAAGTGACCACATTGCCAAGGGCTATGGGGTTTTTGAAAGAAATATTATCAACAGAAGCTGTGACTACAACGGAATTAGAATGCCTTTGGGCAGAGATAGCTGCTACCACATCCATCCAATGCATTAGTTTGCCCCCCATTAGGTTGTTTAATGTATTGGTGTCATTCGGAAGTACCATCTCTGTCATGATGACCTCCGAGTCTTTTACGTGTTTGTATGCTTCTTTCATGGGCCTTGTATTTTTATTCCCAACCTTCATCTCCCAATAATGGGACAAATGAAAAATTGTCAAAGGTCTCTTTTAAAATCTTCTTACTGGTTTGTTTCGTTAATTTAAGCATTTGCTGTTGCTTTCTGTCACCCACAGGGATAACCAAAACTCCGCCGATTTTCAATTGAAGAAGCAAGGTTTTAGGAACAACAGGAGCTCCGGCAGTCACTATGATTTTATCAAAGGGCGCTTGTTCAGGCAATCCCAGACTTCCATCTCCATGGTAATGCTTTACCCTTACACCTATTTTAGGTAAAAATCTTTTTGTTCTTTCGTACAATGTCTTATTGAATTCGATGGTGTGAACCTTCGCCCCTAAGCAATACAAAATTCCTGCCTGATATCCCGATCCGGTACCTATTTCAAGTACTTTTTCTCCCGGAACAACGTTTAGCAGTTCACTTTGGAATGCAACAGTGTAGGGTTGAGAAATTGTTTGGCCTTCACCTATAGGGAATGCCTTGTCTTCGTAGGCATGGCTAAGTAGGGCGGAGTCAAAAAAGAAATGTCTAGGTACATTATTAATAGCCTCCAATATTGCTTCATTGCTAATGCCCTTGTTACGCAATGTTCTAATTAACTCTCTTCTTTTTCCCTTATGTAAGTAGCTGTCTTCCAGTTTTAACATGATTTTGAGCGTGTCATATACCGTTTGGTTTGCTAAGTTAATGCTAAAAATGCCTTACTTTGCCATTGAAACAGGAATATATCAGAAGGTATTTGAGTTTGAGGCAGATTTTAAGCTTGCTTGAAATAGAGAAGCCGACAATACAAATAGTCACTTGCACTCGAAGCAAAAGCATATTGTAGTTCTGCTGAAAGAGATAGACTTTAGATAAAAAGAATTTCTGAAATTAATTTAAAATTATAAGGTTAACCATGACCTATTCGTGCTGAAGGGTCATCAAAGCAATAGGAATATGTTTACAGGTATTATCGAGTCCATAGGTAAAGTCAAAGGCATAACCAAAGAAGGTAGCAATATCCATTTTGATATGGAAAGTACTCTCGCTTCAGAACTGAAAATAGACCAATCTCTTAGTCACAATGGAGTATGTTTAACAGTAGTAGCTGTAAACACCAATGAGTATAGAGTGACGGCAATAGATGAAACCCTTCAAAAAACCAACCTTGGAAGATTAAAGGAAGGGGATTTGGTAAACCTGGAAAGATGTATGCCTGCAGATGGTAGGTTTGATGGACATATAGTTCAAGGACATGTGGATCAGACAGGCGAATTGCTTTCCGTTGAGTCCATAGATGGAAGTTGGGTTTTTACCTTTTCCTATGAAGCAGGTAAGGGGAATGTCACAGTAGAAAAAGGATCCATATGTGTAAATGGTACCAGCTTGACCTGCTTCAATTCTAAAGAGGGACTTTTTAGTGTAGCCATTATTCCATATACCTATGAAAACACTAATTTTCATTTGCTAAAGCAGGGAGATACTGTGAATTTGGAATTCGATGTGATAGGGAAGTACATTCACAGGATTCTAAAGGGATATTAACCTAACCCATGGATTCTCTTTTTTTCCATAGTATTCTTACTTCTGTAATAAGCCCAAAGACTAGCCAACCTATAAATATGCCTACCAAGGCACCAACGAAAATATCTAAAGGGTAGTGAACGCCAAGGTAAATCCTTGAATAGGAAACAACAAACGCCCATAGAAATAACCATCGAAACCCTGGAATGCTCTTTTTTCCTACTTTTTGTAGAAAAGCAGCCAGAGCAAAAGTGTTTGCAGCATGGGAGGAGGCAAAACCATATAGGCCTCCACAACCTGAATAATTGATTACAATGTCCTGCCAACGTGGGTCGTGACAAGGACGTAACCTTTCAAAATAGGGTTTCATAAAACCAGAGGTAAACTGGTCTGCCATCACTATTACCAATATTAACCCAACAATATACCAAACACTACTGCCTTTGTATTCTTTAATAATTAAGAACAGTAGAAATAAATACAAGGGAATCCAGATAAACTTACCCGTAATCGCCAACATTACCGGATCCAGCCAGGAAGCTTGAAGGTGGTTTAAGAAAAGAAAAAATTGCTCATCCCAATGAATAATACTTTCAATCATTTGCTATGCTTTAACCCAGTTAATGCCTTTTTTCAATAGTTGTAGCGTTTCTGATTCTTTAGTCCCAGCGGCTGGTGGCTGATTGTATACCCAATTTGCCATTGGAGGCATACTCATCAGTATGCTTTCAGTTCTGCCATTCGTGTCCAATCCAAATTTAGTTCCAGCATCCCACACCAGATTAAACTCAACATACCTGCCACGCCTCAAAGCTTGCCAACTGAGTTCTTTTTCTCCATAGGGAAGATTTGCATTTTTCTCCATGTAATGACAATAGATTTTAGGGAATAAAAAACCCAGACCTTCAACAAAAGAGAGCAATTTCGGAAAAGGCATTTCTTCGCTGGCAGTTAACCTATCAAAGAAGATTCCTCCTATACCCCTGGTTTCCTTCCTATGAGGAATGTAAAAATAGTCATCTGCCCACTTTTTGAATTTATCATAGTAGTTAGGGTCAAAAGCATCACAATGTTCTTTGAGTTGCTGGTGGAAATATTTGGCATCCTCCTGATCTATATAATGAGGTGTTAAGTCTATTCCTCCTCCGAACCAATAAGTGCCATCGCTCATTTCAAAGTACCTGATATTCATGTGAATTATAGGTACCATTGGGCTCTTGGGATGGATGACAATAGAAACACCTGTGGCAAAAAAATCTGCTTTTTCTAGTGCCAGTTTTTTTAAAATCTTTTCCGGAGTAGGTCCGTGTACAGCAGAGAAGGCCACACCACCCTTTGCGATAACCTGTCCTTCGGTCAGCACTTTTGTGGTTCCTCCTCCACCTTGTTCTCTTTCCCAGTTATCCGTTTCAAACCTACCTGGGCCATCGCCTTTTTCTAAAGCTTCACAAATATGTTGCTGTATCTTACGGAATTTTTCCGCAATAATCTCTTTGTTTTCTTTTTCCATGTTAACTGGGTAATTGATAAGTGTTAAAAAGGATAACCAATACCTATATTGAATACTTGCTGTCCAGGCTCTCCCAAAGGGTTTTTTAAGGAAAGCTTATCTAGAATAAAACGTTCATTTTCAGGTCTGGCAGGGTCATATGCTTTTATTCCCATGTCCAATCTTAAAACCAGAAATTCAAAATCCATTCTTAAGCCAATGCCTGTTCCTACTGCGATTTCTTTATAAAATCGGTTGGCCTTAAATTCTGCTCCTTCTCGTGAGGGATCCACTGCAAAGGTCCAGGTATTGCCGGCATCTACAAAGATAGCGCCGTCAAAATAGCCAAACAATTTCCTCCTGTATTCGAACATTGCTTCAAATAATATTTCTCCAGGTTGTTCAAATCGATAATCGAAAGTGCCATCTTCATTTGTTTCAGGTGTGAAACTTCCTGGCCCAAGCCTACGGGGTTGCCAAGCTCGGATGCTTGTGCTACCACCTGCAAAGAAGTATTTCTCATAAGGCAAAACACCACCACTTATGCCATAGGGCTTTGCCAATCCGAGATTCAAACGGTAAGCAAAGGTGCTCCTATTGTTTAAGGGAATGTATTTTCTAAAATCAGATTGAAATTTTAGAAATTGGAAATAGTTTAAATCCTTGTCCCCAAAGCGTTTTGGATCTATCCAATTGAAGGTAGTCCCCCCACTCTCTGCGAAGAGCCGCCACAGTGAAGCTTCCTTTTTCTGGAATAGTCCGTATTGGTTAAAATTGATGATGACCTGTCCTGAAATACTACTTACATAGGAGGGGAGAAAAGAATTGATCAGGTTATTGCCTTGGTCTTGGATTTCTTCCAAGCGGTCCTGAAACAAAGAATCCAGGCTGGAACGAATAAGGTTCGCATCAAGCAGGCTGACAGAAAATTGTTGCTTTAGGTTTCTGGTCGCCCAGGTATAAGCGAGAATTGTATTTAATGCTTCCCTTACATATTCAGGTCGATTGACGAAACTGTAACCCAGTAGTGTTCTAGTTCGAGGATTGTATTGCCCGAATTTCTCCAAAGTACCAAAATTAAAAGGTACCAGAAACTGCGGGAAGATAATAGATGCTGAGGTTGATAGTTCACGACTTCTGTACACCCCTCCCTCTGTAGTAGCAGAAGCAACTCCTTCCAAGCCAGCACGAAAGTTAAATTCAAATATTTCCAGGCCTTTAAAAATATTCCTGTTTCGAAGGGAATGACTGAAAAAGGGCCCAGGGAGTTGTTCCGTTACACTGGCTCCCAATTGATTGGTTATTTGAAATTTTTGGTTGGGTCTGGTGAAGATTTTTGTAGTGATACTATTACCTAAAGTGTCAAAGGAAATGTTGACAAACCTAAACATGTCCAGGTTAGCCAATTGCCGTTGGGTTTCTATGACTGCATTTTTATTGTACAAATCACCCTTCTCCTGAAAAATCCTCGAGCTGATTATTTTTTCAGAATATTTATCTTGATACATGGAAAACCTAATGTCTTTCCAAGTAGTTAGCACCTGATTGTCCTGAATCAATTCATTGGGACGAGCAATCGTAAAAGTGATTGAGTCTATTGTGTATACCTGGTGATTTTCTCCTTCCTTTGAATTTTGGATGATTTGTTCGATCACCACATGCTTTTCAAGGGTGTCCTTGTAAACATTGTATTCAATATAGGACTTGGAAAAAGTATAGTAGCCATTGGCTTTTAATAAATCCTCTATTCTTTGCCGCTCTTTTGTAACATTGGTTTGGCTGTACCGTGCTCCCTTTTTTAAGAAGGAATATTTTTGATGTTCTTTCAGCAAACCTTGCAAACTTGTGTCTGCAGTGGTATTTATTAAGCTGTCAATACTGTATAGACTGTTTTCATTTATCAGGTAGTTAACTTTTGCCTTTTTTGCTTTTTTGTCAATTTCTGTAGCTACTGTGGCATCAAAAAAACCGTTGTTCTGTAAATAAATTGAGATTTGCTGCCGAGAGGTGGCTGTCTTGCTACTGTCCAAAATCACCTTGGGATTTCCTGTTCGCATAAACCAATTGCCATATTCCAGTTTTTTTTCAAGGTTACTAATTTTACTGTTTAGTTTATTGTACTTCTTTTCAACTTTTCCGGAAGTACTGCCTTGGCGAATTTTTTCTGAAATTTTTCGGAGTTCCTGTTTGGTTTGGTATTGTTTTTCAGCAAGCTTGCTGCTGTCATAAAACGCATGGCCCAGATTGTATAGCATTACACCTGGTGAAATGTTTAATAGGGGAATTTTGGTATTTGGCTTTTGTTGGATAAGCGCTTTAATTGCCTCAGCATTACTTTTATTAATGCCTTGGGTGTTTACATCTGTTAGCAATAGCTCATTTTCCTCAAGGCCTTTGGTCAATGAACAACTCCATAACAAATGGATCAAAAAAAGAAAATTTATATATTTGGTCTTCTTCACAACAACACTCGCGACTAATGCTAAGCAAAAATACAGTTAAGTTTATTAAATCCTTGCACCAGAAAAAATTCCGTAAACAAGAACGTGCATTTTTTGTGGAAGGAGCTAAAAATGTAACGGAATTGTTGCTTTCAAATTTCACGATTAGTCATTTGCTTTGTACAGAAAAATTCCAAGAAGAAAACGCATCACTGCTCAGTACTTTTGCAGGAATCAAAATTATGGTCAAGCCCAAAGAGTTGGCTTCGTTGGGTACTTTTTCTTCTAATGATCAGGCACTTGCTGTTGCTGAAGTGAAAGGAAATAAGCCGCTGGTTTTAGAGAAAGGGCAATTGATCCTTGCTTTGGACGACATTAGAGATCCAGGAAACTTAGGGACTATCATTCGAATTGCTGATTGGTATGGGATAAATAAACTGTTGTTGTCAGAAAATACAGCAGATATTTACAATCCAAAAGTATTGAATGCAAGCATGGGTTCTTTTACTAGGATGAATTTTGAATATGTTGATTTGTTCAATAAGCTCAAGGGATCAGGTATTCCAATTTATGGTGCTTTTTTGGAGGGAATGAACGTGCATCAACTTACTGATGCAGCAGAAGGAGTATTACTTATGGGGAATGAGTCCAATGGGATTTCTAAGCAGATGGAAAATATTGTTACCCAAAAATTGACCATTCCCGCCTTTGGAAAGGCTGAATCATTAAATGTTGCCATCGCAACGGCTGTCCTTTGTGACAATTTAAAAAGAAACATGCAATAGATGATATTTTTCATTTTTAGAGATTAATTATTCCTGCTGGTTCAGAACTAAGTTTTACCAATTCAAAAAAAGTAAACTTAAATTTCATACTTTTCGTAAAAACACTATTCCCAATTTGATCTGAATATTATTCCTTAAGTTTTTCATTTTTCGCCAGAATTTAGGGATACAGGACGAGTCATGAATCAGTGCCTTTTTATAGACAATTGAAAATAAGCACCAAGGCCCAGAATATATTTTATTTGTGTTACAAGATTCTGCTGTACTAAGGGGATATGTTGATTTAAATAAGCGGAATAATTCACCAAAAACAAAGCACAATAACATTGTGTCATCGCGTCCTTATTGACAAAACTATAAACGATAATTTTAGATTTAATTCTAAACATATCAATTAAATAAAAACCAAACTTTAAGTTATGAACAAGTTGATTATAGTGGTTTTTCTGTCAGCCTTTACTGCCTGTCAGGAAAAATCCCAAAACCAAAAGGGGCAATCCTCAGAGGCTACAAAACAAGAAATGACGATCAACGATTATCCATCTGATTTTGCCAAAGTACTTGAAGCCCACGGCGGTATCGATCAATGGAAAAAGGAAAAGACATTAATGTATGAGATTGGTGATCCCGGCGAGGGCCAACAACAAATTATCGATTTGCACCGCCGTATGGACAAGACAATCACCTCTGATTATGATATTGGTTTTGATGGAGAAAAAGCATGGTCCCTGAACAAAGAAGGAGAATATAAAAGTAATCCTCTGTTTAGGCACAACCTCATGTTCTATTTTTACGCCATGCCATTTGTACTTGCAGATCCTGGTTTAAATTATAAGAAAACAGAGGACAAGGAGATACTGGGTAAGAACTATAGTGGTATTAAAGTCACTTTTAATTCTGGGGTAGGTGACTCTTCTAGCGATGAATATTATCTGTATTATGATACTGAAACATCCAAGATGGCCTGGCTTGCCTATAAGGCAACTTTTGGAACTGATAAAAAGCCAGAATCAGCCAATTTTATCAGATATGATAAATGGGCAGAAGTAGATGGAGTCCTATTGCCTACTTCCATTGCTTGGTATAACATTGAAGAAGGAGTTGTAGTAGAGGAAAGGAGCAGGGTTGATTTTAAAAATATTAGCTTATCCAAAGAGGCCAAACCAGAAGGTTTTTATTCCATTCCAGCCAATGCGATTGTAGCAGAAGATAATAAATAACAATCATTAATTGCTTAAAATCTGTTTAGATTTTAAGATATAAACTAGCTTGGGAAGAATTCCGGGCTGGTTTTTTTATGCATACACCCCTATTTTTCCATCAACCCTATTGATTGATGGAAATCACCAAACTAGGATCATAAGTATTATCCTTTGACCCAATCTCGAAATAGACTGCACCTACCTATATTCGGATTAAATTTAAAGCTAGTGATAATTCAATTCACCTTCTGAAATATTGATTTTACCTATTGGAAACCCCTGTCTAACGAGTTTATTCCTATTCGGCTCTCTTTCTATATACATTTGTATCATACGAAAAGAGAAATTTTTAAAACTTATAGATATGAAAAATAATAGCTTATTTCTGATCTTTGGAATTGTGGCAACATTATTTGCCTGCGATCCTATCAATGAAATCTCTGAAACAGTAATTCCAGAAGATAACCTTGGACTGAATATCCCGGTAAATTTTGATTTTTCTACTACTACTTCAGTTGACTTCAATCTTTCTGCTGTTAGCAGGGATAAGACACCAATATCAAATGTGGTCTATAAAATATACAATGGCAACCCTCAGAAAGAAGGTAAGTTATTGCAGACTGTTCGTTTAGATGAGCAGGGTAGTGCTACCACCACATTAGACCTTCCAAGCTATGTAAAACAGGTATTTGTGACTTCTGATTACATAGGTGTAGAACCAATGGCCATTGTGCCAGTTTCAGGAAGACGTGTCAACTATAATTATGATGCTGCCAATCCAAGTATTTTACCTGATGAATATTTCTCAACGGATGAGGTAAAAGCAAATTTAAGAACGGCTTCTATCAATGAAGATTTTCTTACCCTTGGATCATGGAAGAGCAATGGCAAACCTGAATATTTGATAGAAGCAGACAAAATTTCTGAGCAATTGTTGAAGAATATCAACTCTAGTCTCCCGGAACGAAAGGACATTAGATCATCAAATCCTGAAGCTTTAAATGAGAAGTACAAAAGGGAATTGTTTGTAAGTGAAGATGCTGAAGTGTGGGTGACTTATGTGCATACAGGCGGAAGTTATAGAAATGCCATTGGTTATTATTATTACAAGGAGGGGGAAGCACCTAAAACCGCTGCAGATATCAAGAACAAAACCATAATTTTTCCAAATGCTCAAGCAGGTGTATTAAGCCCTGGAGACAAAGTCAAATTAGTAGGCCCAAAAGATGGAGCCTTTGAAAAAGATACTTATATCGGTTGGTTTTTGATTTCAAACGGCTGGCAAGGTGGCCTAGGTTATGGTAATGGTGTTTTTTATGCAGATAAAGACTTAAATACAGCTAACAATAAGGAGGACTTAAGGGATCAAATGGTGTTTTTATACGATGCCACAGAGCAAATACTCCTAATGGGTTGGGAAGACATTCGCAGGGATTTTAACGGTTGTGACCATGACTTCAATGATGTGATGTTTTATGCTTCTTGGAACCCTATTACAAGTGTGGATTTATCTGACTACGTTCCTATTGATTCTGATGAGAAGGACAAAGACGGTGATGGCGTTGCAGATAGCCAGGATGAATATCCTGAAGATGCTGAAAGGGCTTTTAATAACTATTCTCTAGGAGAAAACACCTTTGGGACCCTGTTGTTTGAAGACTTATGGCCAAGCTTTGGTGACTATGACTTGAATGATTTGGTGATAGATTACAATATCAACGAAATATCAAACGGGAATAACCGTATCAAAGAGATTAACTTGATTACAGTAGTGCGCGCCACAGGTGCTGGCTACCGCAATGGCTTTGGAATTCAGCTGGGAGTGTCTTCTGATCAGGTTCTGAGTGTAGAAGGTACTAGGTTGAAAACAGGGACAATCAAAACTTTGTCAAGTGGCGTAGAGCAAGGGCAGAAATTGGCGACCGTGATTATTATGGATGATGTAAATGATAAATTACCGATCATGGCCAATGTCAACCCTGAAAATGCGCAACATGAAGCCGACACCCTAGTTGTAAAAATCGTTTTCAAAGAGTCAATAAGAAAAGCTGATTTGGGTGCTGCACCTTATAATCCATTTATGATCATCAATCAGGACAGAGGTAGAGAAGTTCACCTTATGAACAAACAACCAACAGACCTGATGGATACAGAGTGGTTCAATACAGCAGATGATATCAGTGCTATCGGTGAAGGTAAATATTATACAAGCAATAAAGGGTTCAATTGGGCACTTCACATTCCTCAAAGTATTTCTTATACACAGGAAAAAGTGGATTTCACAAAAGCATACAATAGGTTTGCTGAATGGGCAAAATCTGGTGGAATGTCTTATCTAGACTGGTACCTGGATTCTGATGGACAGGTAAACTCGGATGCCATTTATAAAAAATAAGAACAAACAAGAAATAATAAAAGGGCCTTTCCATTATATGGGAAGGCCTTTTTTGATTTGTAGCGGGTTAATTCATGAAATAGGAAGTAATGGTCTATAATAGTATAGGATGTGTATTGATTCCGGAAGGATTTCGGGAAGTAAAATAAATGTTTTGCTTGTGCTAACCTTAATTACCCTTAAACCCGAAATATGCAATAGACCTTCTATTGCCCGATGAAATCACTTCAAAATCAGCCATTTCATTGCTGTTTTCGACTTTATCATAGCGATGCTATGACTCAGTCTTCAAATAGCCTGATTATCTTGTAATTACACCACTATCCGTAAACACGGAACAGGCTTCACCCCTGACTATTGTCAGAACGGAGAAATTCTATTACAAAATCCGGGTTTAATGGATTAATTACCAGGAAACGTATAATTAAGGATCAGGTTGGTGTGGAAAAGATTGACCTTATTGTACACCCAAGCAGGGCGGAGGTCCTGCTGGTTCAAAGCCGTTTTACCCATTAATATCAAATGTAGGTTTAAGCCTTCTATCCATTTTTTAGGATTGTACCGAAGGCCAAGATTAGCCTGTGCATAGCTTGGCATGGCATATTTGTTTTTTGTTGCATCTGCAGGATCAGGTAAAAAATACATACCCATATAGCTGTACAATTGTAAGGACTTTTTAGGAAAAGCATGCTGGAAATAGGTGCTGAGCGCATCTACCTGCCCGAGTCCCTCATTTCTTTCCCTAGGTATAAAGGTATAGAATGGATCCTTTCCCCATTCCCTAGGACTTAAATAGCGTCCCTCACCTTGCATTTTGGTGTAATTGATATGCCATAAGCTCTTTTCTGATTTTATCCCGATTCTTCCACTAAGTATCCAGTGGAAATCTTCAGGATTCTTATACCTCAGGGCTATATCTTCATTCCCGCCATTTCCTATTCCATGTTGTATAGTTGTTTGAAGGCCTGTGATCCACTGGAAGGAACTGTTAGGCAATTCCCAGTTTTTGTCCCATTGAGCCAGGTAAGCACTGTAAATATTATTGACCAATGTATGGTTTAAAATAAGGCTAGAGGCCGAATTAAGTCTGAATTTTAAGTCCAGTATATTGATAAAATCCGATCTGGTATTTCCGGAATAATCGGAACCTTGCCCGTTTTCATCGCGCCCTACTGGGTACATACCTATGCTTTCTCCCAGATCAAACCAATTTCCTGTAGATCGCGGAGATATTCCTGTAATCAAATGCTGGGCAAAAGAAATCCGGGGATTTACCCTAAGGTTCCAGTTGAGTCCTTCCACATATGTGGGACTCAGCCTCCCATCCTGGGCATTGATAAAAGGGCTGTTTATTTCCATCCTACCCAAGCTTGCCTGAAAGTTGTCCCGCAAGTAATCAAGGTGAAGGTTGCCGATTTTGCCAAAAACAGTTTTATCCAAATGGTTTACATCAAACAACCCCACTTCATAGCGGTTCAAATTTGAAACCCTGGAATCAAAGACACTAAGATCTGAGCTCAATATGTTGAGAAATCCCAAGTATTCAGCTTGTACTTGAAAGTGATGGGGCAATTTGGAAGTAAAAGCTATTCTAGCCATTTGTCCCCAAGCGTAGTCATTTTTGTAATCCTCCCAATAGGAAGTACGCATAAAATAAGAGCGAAGTCCTACATTTAAGGTTGGTTTCCACAGCGTGGAATCTTGCTGTGCATAAACCGATACCCAAAAGAATAAACCTATAAGGAGTGTTAATATTTTTTTCATGAACAGCTATCTTTGTAAAGCTAAAATGGGTTGGAAAGGGCCGTATTTATGCTGTGTTTCCGAAAAATTATCCGAATAGGGTCCGAAAGGATGGTCCATAGGTTTTTTGCTTATGTCAGGCCAATCGCCTGATAGATCTTTGGAAGGCCTGCTCATGGAATTGACATAGGCGGCCAGATCCCAAGCCTCTACATCACTGAGCAATGGTCTTTCGTAGGTAGCTCCCAATGGCATATTGGCCTTTACATATCCAGAAAACTTAGACAAGCGGAACAAACCTGCTCCATTATTATAACTGTCCGGTCCCCAAAGTGGGGGATAAAGGTAGGCTGTTCCAGAAGGGTTTTTTAAACCCTGTCCTTCGGTTCCATGACAACTATAACATTGATTGTCATAAACGGTCTTGCCCCGAATTGGGTCTGCTGCCCGTTCCAGAAAAGGTACTTTATAAAGTCCCACTCCCAAAGGCCTATCCCCTTTTTTAACATCCTTGCCAAGCCACTCCATATAAGCAACCATGGCCTTCATCTCTTTGCTTTCAGGGTCAAGCCCTTCTCCGTTTAAGCTTCTTTGAAAACAATCATTGATTCTTTTAGGTATGCCCTCCGAAAGCCCAGATCGCGACCTTATTTTTGGATAGTTGGCGGCAACAGCGCTGAAATTATTGCCCAATGGGGCTGTTCCAGCTTCTAAATGGCAATTTTGGCAGTTCATCCCATTTGAGATTTGGAGTACCTTTCCTTTGGGACCCAGGTATTCCGAAGTATGTGCGACCAGCTCCTTGCCGTACCGAATTTGTTCCGCATTGGGTGCTAGTTCTACGCTAGCCCAATCAGGGGCTTGCCAAATTCCATCTTCTTTTATTAGCCGGAAATCTGCTTTTGGAGTTTCTACCTGAGCCATCTGTTCTTTCTCCTGAAGAGGGGCTGGAATTTCCAATTGGCTAACAACTAGAAGCGCAGCAATAAATGAGATCAGAATAAATACGACCAATGACAAGCCAAAGATGCTACGCAGTAATTCAAGAATGGGGTTAGAAGCGTTTTTCACATTTTATTTTTTAATCATTTACAAAGTTATCCTTTAACCTTGTCGAGAATGGTGACCTGTATCACACATACAGCAGCTTCTTTTACCTTATTTTCACTTGAAGTCGTTTTAAAGTGTTCTTTTTCTTAAGTAGTAACAGCAGTGCCTTATTGGTTATCAATAGCTTGTTTTGGGCTTTTCTTAGAAAGAGAATGTACCAAGTATATGCCTTACAAGCAGGCCTTATGATTGTCTTCTTTGCACCTGGGTCTCAAGTTCAAATTAAAGTAATAAAGGAATTGAATTTGAAGCACTAATCCTTCTTATTAAAAATTAATCTAAATAAGTATTGATTAAAAAAATCGCTTTTTGTACTTTTGAGGCAAATTAGACTTAGTCTAAATAATGTCAGTGTTTTTTGTATCATTTGAATCATAATAATCACCAAAAACAATGGCAATTTCCATTTGGCTTTTAAGTAATTAAGCATAGCACATGAGTAGATCTTTATTTTTCTTGAGAAGACAATTCTGGATGGTCTCCCTTCTGTTTATGGGGAGTATCGCTGCTTTTGGTCAGTCCCTTCAAGCAGCAACAATAAAAGGAAAAATCATTGATTCAGGCTCAAACCCTGTCCCTGGAGTAATTGTCAGAATTAAAGACAGTTCTTTTACCGCAATTTCATCTTTGGATGGAAGTTATGAAATCAAGAATGTGCCTAAAGGTAATTTTGAGCTTTTGCTCTCAAGCATGGGATACGAGAACCAAAGCAAGAATGTAAATATTGATAGAGAAGAAATAATATTAAAACTTGATTTTTCATTGATAGAATCTACAACTGACCTTGAAGGGGTTGTGGTAGAAGGACAGTCGGTGAAGACTGAAATCGAAACGGCAGGTTTTGCTGTGGAAGTTGTAGAAACCAAGCAGGCAGCGCTTCAATCTATACAAACCAATGACCTGCTTAATCGAACTGCAGGGATCAGGGTTAGACAGAATGGAGGGATTGGTTCCCGTGTGGATTATAATTTGAATGGAATGTCCGGTAATTCTGTTAAAATATTTATTGACGGACTTTCTATTTCTACCTATGGTTCTTCCTTTAGCTTAAACAGTATTCCTCCGGCATTAATTGATCGAATTGAAGTATACAAAGGGGTGATACCAGCTCACCTGGCAGATGATGCCCTGGGTGGTGCCATCAATGTGATCTTGAAAAAGGGAGTAGTCAACAATCTTTCAGCCTCAGTTTCCTACGGATCTTTCAATACGCTACAGAGTAACCTAAATGCAGCTTACAGGGATGAAAAAACAGGTTTTACCACCAAGGTGTCAGCCTTCTACAATTATTCAGACAACGATTATGAGGTATGGGGTAAATTTGTAAGAAATATTCTTGCTAATGGAAGGTATGATTATGTACGGGCGAAGCGATTTAACGATGCCTACCGCTCAGTAGGTGGGAAACTTGATATTGGATATACCAATGTTAAATGGGCTGATCAGTTTTTTATCAGCTATACCGGATCTGACGATTACAATGAAATCCAGCACGGTACATATATGTCAATACCTTACAAAGGACGTTTCGGTACTTCTCAGTCGCATGTTTTTGGCCTGACTTATTTGAAAGAGGATCTAGGGATAAAAGGTTTCGATGTCAATTTCAATGGCTCTTTGAGTAAAAGAAGTGAGGTTGTTTCGGATACCGTCAAATGGAATTACAATTGGTTTGGCGAAAAAAGTTTGGGGCTGGATGGTGAACCGATTTTACGTCCTGGTGGCGCTCAGCAGGGTGCACCCACCTTGAATCATATTGATAGAAACGTGGCCACTTTTCGCGCAGGGGCCTCTTATGAAATTAACCCAAATCATAGACTCTTTTTGGGTCAGTCCTTTTATTCTATCGATAGAACCCAACAGGACTTTATGAAAAGTGCTGTTGAAAGAGAATTTATAGGTACACGTGATCTTCAGAAGTCTATAACCTCACTTAGCTATGAACTGGATATGTTTCAGTCCAAATTAAAAGGGAGCGTTTTTGGGAAGCGTTATTCTCAAGGTATAGCAAAAATGGATCCCTTGTTGGTAGAAGAAAATGGTACCACAACTCGCGTAGAGGACCGAACCAATAGTAGTAGAAGTACGAGTGGCTACGGAGCTGCTTTTTCATACAGGATTTTCAGACCTTTGACTTTGCTTGCTTCAGCAGAAAAGGCGGTAAGGATGCCTTCTGAAGGAGAAATTTTTGGTAGCCCCGGTGATAATATTGTTGAAAACCTTGGTATTCGACCTGAAATAAGCAATAACCTGAACCTAGGTTTTATACTTGGTGATTTTGAATATCAGGCCCATACTTTTTCTTTTTCAGGCACAGGCTTTATCAGAGATACCAAAGACAAAATTATCCAACAGATAAATCCTAGGATCAATGATGCTGTTCAGACCAATCCATTTGAAAATCTGGGCAAAACCAAATCCATTGGTTTTGAAGGACAGGTGAAATATGCCTATGGCAATTCATTTAGGGCCATAGTGAATGTTTCTAAATTCAACTCCCAATTCAATACCAAGCTTGACCCTAATGGAAATGTCTTTGCCAATTACGGACAGCAGATTCCAAACGAGCCCTTCTTTACTATAAATAGCTCATTGGACTATACTTTTAGAGATGTGGTGAAGCATGGATCTTTGCTAAGGTTGTCCCATTATTTTGGGTTTGTTGATAGATTTTACACAACCTGGTTGGAAATTGAAGATTTCAGAACGCCAAGGCAATATATCAATGACATAGGTGCTACCTATACTTTTCCTGACAGGAGGATGGCAGTAAGTGTGGATTTGCGCAATGTATTCGACAAGCAGGTTTATGACAATTTTGCGGTGCAAAAACCAGGAAGAGCATTATATGTCAAGTTCAATTATACAATAGGAGATTTCAAATAGATAATGTTATATAAAAGAAGTACTACAACGATGTTTAGAAAAATCAATACAAGCAACAGGTTCTTGGCTTTTAGTTTAGCAATTGCGATGATTTCAATGGGATCATGTGTTACAGATGAAAATGAAGTACCTAAGGAAGAGGAAGAATTAGAGGATGATCGATGGGTAACTCTCGTTGGCGCATTTATGGGAGACGCTCCTGGAGATGGTAACGGTGGTACCAATATATATGCGATTAGCTACGAAGATGCCATAGACCCTGATAAAGAATTTAATGTGTTTGATGATGGCACACCCGTAAAATCAAACCGTACTGCTAGATTACAGGTTTCCGAGGATGGAGGTACTTTGTTTAATATTGCCTATTCAGGTGAAAATGGAGGTGAATATGCCAAGTTTGACATCCGTGGAGGAAGCAATTATGTTCAGGAAGATGTTACGGTTAATATTTCTCAGTATGCAGGAACTTCTCCAAGGTGGAGTAAACTTTATAATGGGGATAAAAATGGTATCGCCGTAAATGTAGCCAATATAGTAGCAAACAATGCTGAGGATGCCACTGCTGATTTTCAGTATTACAGAGGTACCGCCACTGTATTGGATTTGGATTTACAAGAGACCCTTATCTCCAATTACAAAACTTACGAACTTCCTTTATCAGCGGAAGAGGAGCTAGCTGGTCATACCATCTTTAGACTAGATGCCCCTGTTTTAAACCAAGCAGGAGACAAATTACTTATTGGAACATGGATGAGGAAATACGATCCTGCTACAGGCTTGACTGAAAGTGATTTTGACAGATTGGGTACCAAAACTGTTGTTGTGGATTATCCTTCATTGGAAAACCCTACCATTATTACTTCCACACAGGCTGATGGCGATTGCTCAGGTTATAGAAGCAATGTGAACCAACTTGCTGATGATGGTTACATTTATCAGGCTACCACCAGAAATAGCAATGGCTCTCATATTTTGAGAATTGGATCTAATAATGAATATGACAATACCTATGCTTTGAGTCTTGATGTTGCTCTTGGGCTTACAGACACGTATGTAGATGCTTGGAAATATGTGAGCAATGGTATTGGGTATGCTTTGATCCGTCATGGTGAAGAAGACCAAGGGTATGTTGTTCGTATGGACCTTAAACAAAAAACAGCTTCTATTGTACAGGGGGTTCCAAATGATCCTGATGTAAGGTTCAACCAGTTTCAGGGATTCTTGGTAAGTGGAGATGATTTGCTTTTGCCTATTTCACCACTTGGACAAGATGGAAACATTTACATCCTTCACAGTCAAACCAATGAGGTATCTATAGGTGCCAAAATAATCAACAAACCAGGAAATCACTTTATCGGTGTATTCTAGAAAAAACAGCACTATTTAAAAACCCCTGCATTTTCTTTAAGGAAGTGCAGGGGTTTTTTGTTTAAGCCAGATGCTAGTACTTCGGAAAAACCAACAAAAGGCAACGTACAGAATTACGGTTTCTCATTCTTTACCTGATGTACACCAAGTCCTATGAATACACCAAGCCCTAAAGGGGCGCAATAAATCAGCCAAGGGTGCCAGCCCTTGGTAAGGAAGATTGTACACATCTTGATTTTGGCGGTATTGTTGCTTTTTTTCTGCAACAATGCTGACAAAATCTTCTTAGTTATACTTTCTTTACCTATGTAAATGTATGCCTGAATAAACTGTATTTTCTTTGTGCTGTTATGCTATCACTAAAACTAAAGAAATGAAAAACGACAAAAATACTTTTATCAACCCAAAAGGCTTATTCAATCCATCAAATAACGGATTTTCCCATATCGTTAAGGTGGAGGAAGGAAAATCCTTATACTTTTTTTCCGGACAATGGGCATCTGACGAAAAGGGGCAACTTGTTGCCCTAGACTTTGAAGAACAGGTTCGTAAAACGGTGTCCAATATTAAAACAGCAATGGAAGCAGCAGCTGTGACTATAGATGATGTCGTAAAACAAACCATTTATATTGCAGATTTCACACAAGAAAAAAAGAACATTCTAATAGAAGTGGCTTCTAAAGAATGGCAAACAGAGAATTTTCCTGCAAGTACCATTGTTCCTGTGCCACTATTAGCCACTGCCAAAGGTTGTCTAATTGAGATTGAATTCATTGCTGCCAAGTAAAAATTTAAATTAGCCCAATTCAGGTTCATATTAATCTATATGGTAGTCAGGGGTGAACGATTATACACACCTTGATTTTGGCGGCATTGTTGCCATATTTCTGCAACAATGCTGACAAAATTACAACCTATCCATTCCCTATAGAAGACGCAAATAAAGTCCTATGAATACACCAAGCCCCACCGGGGCGCAATATCCCAGCCAAGGGTGTCAGCCCTTGGTAAAGAATTATACACATCTTGATTTTGGCGGCATTGTTGCCATTTTTCTGCAACAATGCTGACAAAATCTCTTTTGTTATTTTAGTTGAGAGTAGAGGGGTCAGATGAAAAGTGTGCTTTATTTGAAGATTGTATCCTATTGGAAAACAGATAGCTAACAATTGGGCAGTTGAATATCCCAATTTGGGATATTCAACTGCCTTTTGTATATTTGCATAATGAGAATCATCGCGTTTAGAACGATAAGAGCGTTTTTCGAAAACCCAGAATACGCTGATTCTGAGATTTCCTTGAAAGCTTGGTATCACGATGCTAAAACTGCAGATTGGAAAAACTCAAATGAATTAAAAAAACAATATAAAAACGCAAGTATTGTTGGTGATGGAAGAGTAGTTTTTAATATAAAAGGCAATGATTACAGATTAGTAGTTGCAATTGATTATGAATTCCAGGTGATTTTCATAAGATTTATTGGGACACATAAGCAGTATGATAAAATTGATGCAAAAACGATTTGATTATGGAAATACGTCCAATTAAAACAGAACAAGATTATGATTCTGCCATAGGTAGGATTGAAGAATTGTGGGGAGCAAAAAAAGACACTCCAGAAGGTGATGAGCTTGATTTATTGGTGACTTTAGTTGAATCATACGAAATGAAACATTATTCTATTGCTCCACCTGATCCAATTGATGCCATTAAATTTCGCATGGAGCAAATGGGAATGACTAATTCGGATATGGTGAAATATTTGGGCAGTCAAAGTAGAGTTAGTGAGGTGCTTAATAAAAAAAGAAAGTTGACCTTAGGAATGATTAAATCACTTTACAAGGAGTTAAAAATACCAGCAGAGATATTACTAGCTTAATATACCCTGAAAAATCCATTTTCCTGAAATAATTTTTACTGACAAATTCAGCGGTATTCGAAGAAGCCTATAGGGCTTCATAAATTATAACCGTGCGGTGTCAACCCACGGAAACTGGAATAAAAGTGAGTCGATTTTGGCGGTATTGTTGCTCTTATCTGCAACAATGCTGACAAAATCACTACCAACCCATCCCCTATAGAAGACGCAAATAAAGTCTTATGATATCACCAAGCCCCACCGGGGCTCAATATCCCAGCCAAGGGTGTCAGCCCTTGGTAAGGAATATTATCCACATCTTGATTTTGGCGGTATTGTTGCCTTTTTTCCGCAACAATACTGACAAAATCACAACGTCCATGTCTTACCAAAGATGCGCATTAAGTCCTAAGACCTTACCAAGCCCCAACAGGGCTCAATATCCCAGCCAAGGGTGTCAGCCCTTGGTAAGGAATATTGTCCACATCTTGATTTTGGCGGTATTGTTGCCTTTTTTTTCTGCAACAATGCTGACAAAATCTTCTCGATTAATTTATATCAGGATAGGCTTATCCTCCGTATTTAATCAATTAAAAGGTAAAAAAAACAACCTTTTCATGACATACCTACCTATTCACTTCTGAAATCATAAAAACTTAGTTATTTTTAGAGTGTGTTAGTCGAATAAAGCGCATAATGTGCATTGTTTGTAGGTTAGTGATAATATTAAATGAGACTCTTCGGCAAAAATAAAAATATCATCAAAACCGATCCAAATCTTAAACCATCCGTAAGATTTGAAAAGGTTTTGTTACATACACTTGAAAAAGAAGGGTATCAGCATATTAAGTCAAAACATGAATTTGTTCAGGGATTTGAACATGGGAAAAGAATCATAAGTCTTACTTATAACAAATCATTCGGTTACATTTCAACTGTTCAGTACTTCATCCATATAATTTTCAATGATTTGGAAATGGCTTTTAAAAAAGTTTACCCAAACTATAATTGGACAAATTGGACAATTCATGAAAACTTACATTGGACTGAAAGTTCTTTGTATGACGTTATATCGGACAGCTACTCGGACAAGTCTATAAACAAATTAGCGGATGAGTTTTTTCATCATATTAAACCAAATATTGATGCTACTTTTTCAAAAATTAAAGATTACCAAAGCTTGAACGCAGTTTATAATTCAAATCCAAATGTGTTCAACGATTACCTTCCACATTCACGTCTTGAAAAGAGGGTAATTAATGGGCTTATTCTTGTCAAAAACACTGAACCCGAGAAATATGAAATCGTAAAAGACCAGTACTTAAATCTCTTAGATAAATACAAGGGTAATGATCTCGAAGAAATTAGAACTGAAGTAGAAATTGGATTGAATTTCTTAGATGAAAATGAATTAAAATTAAAAAATACGGTTAAAAATACCTAAGAAAACATGTAAAGGAAGTACTGAAAGCAAGCATAGGACTTCATAGTTTGTCAGGGTGTAAAATAACGTATTTTGAAATCCTCACTTATCTTAGCTAAACCGCTGACATTAATAATGACGAGATACATAGGAATTGCAATGCTTATTATCGGAGTCGGACTACTTGTATACTCTTCGACGTTTGACCCATTCACGGACAAGAACGGATTTTACGAAAAAATGGAGTCTGTAATGGGAGAGGAAAGCAGATCTCAGAAATTTCACGAAATAAGAGATTCCTACTTGACTCCAAAATTTGACTTGGAGGACTACGGACTTATTTGCGTTATTCTTGGTTTATACACGTTGGTTTTACTTCCAAAAAAATGGCAACACTTTAAAACACCAAAACATAAAGCGGTAATCATATTAATTGGCGCGTTAGCTGTTTTGTTAACCATTGGAGGTTATGTTGGTGATTTGTTTTTAGAAATGACTAGGGACAGATACCCTCCATGGGCTGACTCTTTAGTAATACCACTAATGGCAGTTCCAATGCTATTCCTCATTTTTTCAGGATGGTTTGCCATTAATCTTATAGGACTAAAAAATCCATTTAATACTTCTGTTTCAATTATGGAATTGGATATAAAATCAATAAACTACTGGTATTTGGCTTTAGTTATTTTAACCATAATCCTAACGCTTATTATGATTTATGAAGGGGATTTTTGGTTGACTGCCGCAGGGGTTATGTGGGTGTACTTCTACATAATACTTTTGCTTGGACAACAGAAGAAAAAAATTAAAAATCATCCTAAAATAAAAACCACAAGGTTTCATTAAGAGCCACTATAGATAAGAAAATAGGTCCGACTTAATATCCCCAAACACCTATTCCAAAACACCACAGGGGTACTTCAGAAGTACCCCCTTGCTCTTTCTTACTCCAAATTACTGACAGAGAACTGCTCCGGAGTACCTAAAACTGACAAGCTTGAATGTTTTTTAGGGAACCTTGCGGCTAAAACCTTATATTTTCCACCTCCAACCTGATAATTTCGACCAAAAACTGACAATAAAAAGCCCTAGAAACGGAAAATATGACAAAATTTCAGGAAAAGTTCGTAGATAGGCTCAAATTTTTGGTGTTCGGAAGTGGGATGGGGTACTTCTGAACTCGATGATTTCAGCTTTTTTATTCAAGCTTCCACCTTTTTGCCGGAAAACATTAGGTTTTAGCTGATAATTATTAGGTTTTTGCCGAAAAATTCCACCTTTGTGGCAGCTTTTTTTAAGTTTTAGCTGATCAATTCGACCAAAAACTGACAAGAATTGACCTATTATTCAAAACATTTTACCAATAGTCCGAAATAAAAATGCTCAGAGGTCGGAATTAAATGATTTTCGGTGCAATTTTTCATATTTTAGAATGTTTTAAATCCCGTTCCGGGGAGCTTGAAATATACAATGATGCACTTTTGCCTTTCGCCGACTTTTATGCCCTCTATTAATTGGAGTAGAGTAAGATAATATTTCAAAATTTCACAACACTTCATCCGGGGTATCCGTAATTAGCTGGGCATAAACTTTTCTGTTAATGTTTAAAAGGAATTGTTTACCTTTTGTAACATTATCCCGCATCGTCCAAAAGGATTTTCGGGAGATAGCTAAAGGTAAGATAGTCAGTTTGCTTGAGGTGGTTTCAGCAAGAAAACCAAGCGTTTTTGTCTATATAGTGGTTAATCGGGGAAAGTAGTGTAGTCAAGCATAAATAGGATCCATGAAATTAAATTTTCGTAAGGCCGGTTCTGGAGACTTGGAATTTCTCCTGAACCTTGAGAGGGAATCATTTCCTGAATTCCAACAAACCTCCGCTTCAAACCTCAAAAAAGGACTGAAAAGTTCTTTTCAGGAGCTGATTATTGCTGAGAATGCAGCGGACAATCAGCCAGTGGCTTCGGCTGTGCTGTTTAAGTACAAGCACATGCTTCGCTTGTATTCTATCAGTGTAGCACTTCAATACAGAAAGGAAGGTATAGGCAATGCAATTATGGAATACATCAAGGCTTTTGCGCTTTCTAATAACTTTAGGAGCATTACCCTGGAAGTGAGGGAAAGCCAAAGCAAGCTCACCGACTGGTATTTGTCCAAGGGGTTTGAAGTGATCAAAACATTGAAGAACTATTATCAGAACGGTGAAGATGCCTTGAAGATGGGCATGAAAATTAGGACAGAAGCAATAGATAAGGGAAATAAAAACCTGATCGTAATCGATCAACCTTACGTCTGGCAAAATACGGGACTAAAAGCCACCATAGTATCTGTAAAAGAGTATATCAATAATCCTTTGTATCAAAACAATGCCAATTTCAGGATTTTTAATCTCTGTAGTTCTTACAAATACCAAAGTTATGGTTACTATGTCTCTCTTTTGGCTTCCGCTCGGGGACAAAGGGTGATACCAAGTACTTCTACCATCAAAGATGTGCAAATTGCCAATGTGGTGCAGGCACTTTCCTATGAGTTGAATGAACAAGTAAACCAAATCCTCAGCAAAGAAAAAGGCACTAACCTGTCTCTTGATTTGTATTTTGGACAAACGCCGCTGAAGGCTTATAAGGTGTTGGCTGCCAGGTTATATCAGGTTTTTGAAGTGCCCTTATTTACCATTAACTTTATTAAGGTAGATAAATGGATCATAAAAAATATTAAGGTGCTGACCTTCAAAAATCTGGATGAGGCACAAAAGGAAACCTTGTTTTATGCTGCAGAGCGGCACTTCAACAAAAAACGTTACAATTTCCCCAGGCTTAATAATTACAGGTATGACCTGGCCATACTGATCAATCCCTTTGAAGCCAATCCGCCTTCAAATAAGGAAGCCCTTGAGAAATTCCGTAAGCTTGCCAATAAAAAAGGGGTGTACGTTACTTTTATCGGCAAAGAAGATATCAATAAAATCAACGAATTTGATGCTTTGTTTATCCGGGAAACCACCAATGTCAACCATTATACCTATGAACTCTCCCGCCTTGCTTTTGCTGAAGGCCTGGTAGTGATAGATGATCCCTGGTCTATACTGCGCTGCTCCAATAAAATTTACCAGGATGAATTGTTTAAGAAAAATAAAATCCGCACGCCTAAATCTTTCACTTTAACCAAGAACATGTTTGAAGACAAACTGCTGGACAATATCAGGTACCCGGCAGTACTCAAACAACCGGATAGTGCATTTTCTCTCGGGGTGATAAAGGTAAACAATAAGGAGGAGGCAAAGCGTGAACTAGGCTTGCTCTTCAAAAAAACCGATATGGTAATTTGCCAGGAGTTTTTGTATTCTGCCTATGATTGGCGGATAGGGATACTGGACAATAAACCGATCTATGCCTGCAAATATTACATGACACAGGATCATTGGCAGATTTACAATTGGAACAGTGATGCGGAAGATAAATCCGGTAACCATGAGACAATAGCCATAGATCAGGTGCCGGAGGAAATAGTAAGCCTGGCAGTGAAAGCTTCTTCCCTGATAGGGGACGGACTCTATGGCGTGGACCTCAAATTTGTGGAGGATAAAGTATATGTAATTGAAGTCAATGACAACCCTAATATTGACTATGGTGTGGAAGATCAGGTGCTGGGAGATAAACTATACCAGCTGATCATCGATTCCCTGATCAACCGCATAGAGATTATGAAAAATATCAGACACATCAACCTGATCAATAACAAACAGATCAATACCGGTAATCAGAATAAGTAATGGATAAGCCAAACCTTTAAGGTTTTATATGTAGCAACCATTTATTCATCACCTTAAATCTACAAACCTTACAGGTTTAGTTAAAATCAACCTGAGGATAAAACTAGGCGAGTGAAACCTGTAAGGTTATATATCTAGCAACTTTTCATTTATTACCTCAAACCCCAAACCTTACAGGTTTTGTTGAAAACCAACCTGACGTTAAAACTAGGTAAGTCAAACCTGTAAGGTTTTATATCTAGCAACTTTTCATTGATTGGCTTAAATCCCCAAACCTTACAGGTTTTGTTGAAAACCAACCTGACGTTAAAACTAGGTAAGTCAAACCTGTAAGGTTTTATATCTAGCAACTTTTCATTGATTGGCTTAAATCCCCAAACCTTACAGGTTTTGTTGAAAACCAACCTGACGTTAAAACTAGGCAAGCCAAACCTGTAAGGTTATATATCTAGCAACTTTTCATTGATTGGCTTAAATCCGCAAACCTTACAGGTTTTGTTGAAAACCAACCTGACGTTAAACCTAGGTAAGCCAAACCTGTAAGGTTTTATCTCTAGTAACCTTTCATTGATTGGCTTAAATCCGCAAACCTTACAGGTTTTACTGAAAATAAACCTGACCTTAAAATTTGGCGGGTGAAACCTGTAAGGTTTTATATCTATAAAAACCAATCGATTAAAGAAATAGGCTGGGGTTTTCAGGTGTTAACCTTCGGCTTCACCGGATGTTCTGGATTTTTGAAAGCGCTGTTTGAGGTCTTCATAGATGATTTTGGCATCGGCCACATTCAGTTTGGAGGCGTATTTTACAGAATTATAATAACTCAGCGCACCCAAATAGGCTTCAGGCCCTGCCACCATCACGGTGTCATTGAACCCGAATTATGCAATAGGGTTCGTGATGAGTGTTGTAATCCCGAAAAAATCAGGCTTTTTGGAGATTTTAGCATAGCATCGCTATGGTAAAATTGAAAACAGCAACGAAGTGGCTGATTTTGAAGTGATTTCAGCACGTAATAGAAGGCTTATTGTATATTCCAGGTTTAATTTCCGTTAGATCCTTTTCCGGAATGTCGATCGAAACTGAGTTCATTGTGCTCATGATATATAAGTTTTTAAATTATACATAAATGACTACAATGAAAATACTTTTTAGTTTTATAAAATGCAAATTTTGCAGTGTAAAAACAAATAAATACTTAATTGTTGAACAAAATTGCCTGTTTGGGTCGATAAGGTAGTCTGGGCGAGAAAAACCTGATATAGAAAAATTTTATATATATAATTGTAAATAATATAATTTAAAATTCTATAATAATTAAAAATACCAAATGAAATTTCATTTATTTGCTTCAAATCCTTTCGTTTTCAAGAAATTTAAATTAATTTTGGTGTGGTAATAAAATTAAACACAGGGAGTGATTTATTTGTCAATTAATAATTATATAAAAATGAATTTTGGTACTTGTAAACTTTGTCATAATGAAACCAGACTTAGCATTGAACATGTTCCACCTAGAAGTTGTGGAAATAAGGTAAGGTATAATAATGCTTCAATTTTAGACTTTATGACTTCGGAGGACCCTTTATCATACCCTTTTAAAGGTAAGGTTTTTCAGGGGGGTATTGGATATAACTCTTATTGTAATAATTGTAATACCTTTTTAGGTAATGAATATGTGAGAAATTACAAGGAATGGTTTAATGTTGGACTTGATTTAATTCAAGATAGTAATAACAAAGGATTTGACTTTACCGCTTTACGACAAAATCCTTTAAGATTGTTAAAGCAAGTGTTAGGAATGTTTGTAGCTATAAATCCAATTTCATCATTAGTCAACAATCCTGAACTAATAAACTTTCTTAATAACCCAGAAAGTAAAAAATGCCCAAAAGAAATAAGAGTATTTTGTTATCTAAATAACGGACCACGTTTGAGATATTTGGAATTGAATCAAAAAGGAAATTTTAAGTCAGGAAAAATAGTCTTAGGTTCTGAGATTACATTTCCCCCATTTGGATATGTACTTGTCCTTAATAATGACGATTTTTCTAATGATTTATTGACTGAAATTACTGGGTTTAGCCATTTTGGAGCTAATAATGATTATCATTTAAGTCTTAAAATGAATAAGTTAGATACATGTCTGCCTATAATACTTGATTATAGAAGTCGAGATGAAATTGAAAAAAAAATAGCTAAAATTAATTAGATGCACATAGCATAAGAGTATATAATTTTATGCTGTATAGTTTAAAATCTAATATTTAAAAATTTATTAAAATCATTATAAAATATTTGCTATGAAAGACGAATTATTAAACCAAATAGATGAAATAGTTGCGGAATTAATTAAAAAAAACAGTATAGTAACACACGATGGTCGTAGCGGTTTGTATGACTCGGCCATTTCCTTTTTAAATTCCCACGGTCTAATAAAAAATGAAAGAAATGCATATCGATATATTATAAATTCACCGGAAATATTTAATATTAATGAAATAGGAATTAGTGAGTATTTAAATGAGAATAATCGTATTAAAAATCTTGAAATTACAATAAAAGAATTAACAGCTATTAATGTTGATTTACAAAATAAACAATTGAAACGAGATGTTTTGTTTTCAACTATTTCTTTTGTAGTTGGTGCGGTTATTACTAATATAAAAGATATTTTAATCCTACTTGAACCTATTCTTTCATTTCGAATATTATAATAATTGTAAAAATCCCTTGACCAACCGGGATATTTAATAATTTTATAGATTATTTTCGCATTCTGTTAAAAAAAAAATATTTATTGTTTTTCTACAATAGGTTTATATTTCTTATTTTAAAAAAAAATCTTAAATACTCGAAAACCCCAATCATAGAATTGAATTAGTGGAATCTTTTGTCTGGTCATCATCATTATTCTACCATTAATAATTTCTGCTCCCAATTCCAATCCCCCCTAAAAAAAGAAAACAATTATCCCCCAATTTCCCCTCCCTCAACTAGTCATAAACACCTCTTTCTGAGTACTAAAAAGAAAAAGTCATGCAAATCAAATTGTTTTCCAGCCTCTTTCTGGCATCGCTGTTAATAGTTAGTTCCTGTAGTCAAAAAAGTGCTTCTACTGAAGTACAAGAAGTGGAGACCAAAACCCCGGCCAATTGGGCCGAACGCCTGGGTTATCCGGAAGGGAAGAAAGTCATCATGCTGCATGCAGATGATATTGGCATGAGCCCTGAAGCCAATACTGCAGCCAAAGAAATGTTGATGGCCGGCGATATCCAATCTGCTGCTGCCATGCCTCCTTGTCCTAATTTTGAAGAGATCATTGCCTGGGCCATTGAGCATCCTGAAATAGACCTTGGTTTGCATCTGGCATTGACCAGTGAATGGAAAACCTGGCGTTGGTCTTCTGTTGCTCCGGCGGAGGAAGTACCAGGCCTTATTGACGATGAAGGGATGTTATGGCGCTCTGTAGAAGAAGTGGTTGCCCATGCTTCTGCCGAAGAAGTGGCCACAGAAGTTAGGGCGCAAATTGAAAAATCCCTTGCCTTGGGCTACCGTCCTGATCATATCGATACCCATATGGGTACCTTATACGGCGATCCCAAGTATGCCATCGTTTACCTCAAAATGGCCATGGAATACGGTATTCCTGCCAATGCCATTGACCTTTCAAACCCTGAGGTGGTGGAGATTTTTAGACAGGGTGGTTACCCCATCACCGATGAGGTAGTAGATTTTATGGCTACTTACACCTTGCCCAAATTGGATTTCTTTACCAGTGCACCAAAGGCAGCTACCTATGAAGAGAAAAAGGAAGCTTTTAAAGAATTGATCCGCTCACTGAAACCCGGATTGACAGAAATCATTTTCCACCCTTCTGCAGATACGGAACAGTTGAAAACCATTACCGGCTCTTGGCAACAAAGGATTTGGGAAGCGGAAATGTTTGCTGATCCGGACTTGAAACAATTCTTCGAAGAAGAAGGTATCATCTTTACCGATTGGAAAGAAATCATGAAGCGCTTTAATTCCTAAGTCAATTTGCCCTTCCCTAGGTGACAATCCCTACCATTTTCAATTCGAGTCTCAAAACATGTACACCTATATTAAAATCTATGGCCTAGGTCTTGCCTTGGCTGTTATGGCCATGGGCTGTGGAAGAACCACTGAAGCAGACCATGTTCCTGAAAAGAAGGCGACAAGCCATACTGATACTGCATTTGTACAGGAATACCATGAGGGATTTGTGGTGCATAAGGAATTTGCCGCCGCCAATGATGTGCGTGCCATTCACCTTTCTCCGGATCAAAACGTTTGGATTGCTACCGGGCATGGTGTTTACAAAAAGTCCAAAATAGCAAGGGATTGGGAACAAATGCTTCCTGAAAAAATTATAGGACCTGCCTATGACTTGGATTCAGACGCTACAGGAAAGGTTTGGCTGGCCTCATGGGATGGGGTTTATGCTATGGAGAACAATGCACTGGTGCAAGTTCCCGGACCAAAACCTCCTATCGCCAAGGTGCTTAGTACCGACGAAGGTGTCTATGCATTTGGTCCTTATGGAATTTGGCTGTACAGCAAAAATCAATGGGAGCTCAAGGATTTTACCAATGCCAGAAGTATTAGGGCAGTACTTTCGGACAAGAATGGTGGGCTTTGGTTGGGGACCGATATAGGATTGTACCATTGCAAAGAAGCGCAAACAATAGCCTATCAGAAAAATGAAGACCTGATCAGTGCTTACGTTAAGGGAATGGATTTGGACGAGCAAGGCAATTTGTGGGTTGGGGGACTCGGAGGAGTAACCATCAGAAAAGAAGGTAAGGTCATCGATAAAAAAGAACCTTCCAATGGAATTACTAATATAAATATAAATGTGGTAAAGAAAGCCCCTGATGGCAAAATGTGGGTAGGGACTGATTATGGGATTACTCGCTTTCAGCCGGGAGAAAGTGACTATTCTGTCCGTTTAAGCCAACGTTGGTTAAGGGCTGATGAGGTTAGAGACATTGATTTTGATGCCAAAGGAAATGCCTGGGTGGCAACCGCGGATGGGGTCAGTGTGATTCGAAGTAAGAAAATGAACCTGGCCGAAAAGGCGGATTATTTCTATGATCAGTTGATTACAAGACATGTTAGAGAACCCGGGATAGTGGCAAGGTTTAAACTGGAAGTGCCCGGAGATACCAGTAGCATAGTTGCTGATGATGACGACAATGACGGGGAATATACGGCCATGTACCTGGCCATGGAGTCTTTCCGCTATGCCGTCACCAAATCTGAAGAGGCAAAAAAACGGGCAAAGAAAGCTTTTGACTTTTTGCACCTTTTGCGGGAGGTTACCGGCAGGGACGGCTTTTTTGCCCGGACCGTTGTACCTATAGATTGGGAGAGGCCGATGCACGACATGAACAGAACCTATACGGAGAGGGAATTGGCAGAAGCCATCATCGATAATCCAAGGACTAAGCCTGTTGAAGTTCGTTGGCATTCTTCAGCGGATGGCAAATGGTTGTGGAAGGGGGATACCAGTAGTGATGAATTTGCCGGACATTTTTTTGGGTATTATTTGTATTATTTTCTTGTGGCTGATGAGGCCGAAAAGAAAAGAATAGCAGCCCATGTGGAGCAAATCATGGATCATCTTTTGAGAAATGACTTCTATATGGTTGGCGTAGATGGCAAGCCCACCAAATGGGGTGTTTGGTCACCAAAAAGCTTGAACGATGACCCTGAATGGTTACCGGAGAAGCCCTTGAATTCACTGGAGATACTGTCCTTTCTTAAGTTTGCCCATGCCATTACCGGAAAAGCAGTCTATCAAGAGGCTTATATAAAGTTAATCAAAGTGCATGGGTATTTGGAAAATGCCAAGCAATTGTATACGACCAATCCGGCGTTTGAAACCTATTTTGATATATACATGGCCCTGTATATTTATCCACCACTAATTAACTTGGAAGAAGATCCTGAACTAAAGGCCGAATACCGCAAGCATTTGGGCCAATGGTTTGCTAAATTTAAAGCGACCCAAAGTCCATTGCTTAATTTTACCTACAACCTTTTGACAGGGGAGACTGAGGAGCTGGGGGCTTCAATATTTTTCCTTCAGGATGCCCCATTGAGTTTGGTGGATTGGCCTATTGACAATGGCCGTAGAGAAGACCTGCATTTGGTAAGATCGCCGATTTTGGAAGAGATTCAGGTAAATGAATTGAGGCCGCCCAGCGAATACCGTACCATGCGTTGGGATAGAAATCCCTATTTGGCAGTTTCAGGTGATCCTTCCCAAGAGAAAGAACCGGTTTATTGGCTTTTGCCTTATTGGATGGGAAGGTATCAACAATTGATTAAGTAGTGAGAAGGTGCAGGCAGTGCATTTATTAAACCTTTCCGCCAAATGGCTTAGAATTCCTTTAAATGTTTAAAGAAGGTCTGTTTTCTATTATGAAAGAGCGGTAAATTAAAGGATGACAGAAGAAGCCTGGAGGGTTTTTACAAAATTAACCCTGTAGTGTTAACCCACCAAAACCGGAATAAAACACCAATCGATTTTGTCAGGCTTGCCTATTACTAAATCCACATAGTAACGTTTAATCCAATTAAAAACCTCGGCAGGGGTGGCATGATTATAGCCGGTGGCCTCAGCCAACGGATCAGTGAATAAAACGCTAATCGATTTTGGCGGTATTGTTGCTTTTTTTTCGCAACAATGCTGACAAAATCACGACGTCTATTTCTTATAAAAAACGTATATAAAGTTCTAAAACATCACCAAGCCCTGACGGGGCGTAATACCACATCCGAGGGTGTAATCCCTTGGTGAGGAAGATTATACACATCTTGATTTTGGCGGTATTGTTACCATTTTTTCGCAACAATGATGACAAAATCCCAACGTCAATTAATTACCGAACGTGGATTAAATTTTGAGAATTGTTTAAGCCCTGACGGGGCGTAATATATCAGCCAAGGGTGTCAGCCCTCGGAAAGGAATGATTATACCCATCTTGATTTTGGCGGCATTGTTGCTTTTTTTTGCAACAATGCTGACAAAATCACAACGCCTATTTTTTATAAAAAACGCACATTAAATTCTAAAACATCACCAAGCCCTGACGGGGCGGAATAAATCAGCCAAGGGTGTCAGCCCTTGGTATAAGATGATCAACTCATCTTGATTTTGGCGGTATTGTTGCTTTTTTTCTGCAACAATGCTGACAAAATCTTCTAACTTTTAGTCGTGTTTATTCGGCATCGGATTAATTTTATACTTGTATTTTACAATGCTTGGTGTCTGAAATAAATTACCTGTTTTAAAACACAATTACTTTTATGTGCCAAATGTTAATAAATTATTAGTTAGTTTTAGCGTGTAAAATGCACTAGGAACGAATTTCTATGCTCTACACAATTTTACTCTAAGAGGAGTTTCGGTAAATGTGCAGGTCAGATGAAAGTAGACTGCTGAAATTACAAAGCAAAATAGGCAGTTTCAAAAATAATAAAAACACATGAAAAGTAGAGTATTGAGTTATTTACCAATGGTTCTCTCGTTAATAGGTACCCTATCCATCTCTTCTTGTAGTCTATTCGAAAAAGATGCTTGCGCCGAGCTTACATGTCAAAACGGAGGTATATGCAATGAAGGCATTTGTGACTGTCCTGTCGGTTATCTCGGGTCAAGTTGTGATTCATTTGATCCGACTCAAGTCCAAACATTATTGGATAAAGGTCAAACGCCAAAGAAATTGTTTGATGGGGGGATTCTCTTAGATAGTCTATACGGCAAGACTTATAAAGAGGGATTAATCTTCTACCTAAACACCACTGATGGAACGGGAATGGTAGCAGCTAAGACAGATCAGAGTGAGGCTTCAGAATGGGGATGTCACCGAATAGATTTTGAAGGGTTAAATAACGTTCAGGACGAACCTATGGATAGTGATGCAGAAACAATAGATGGAGCAAGAGTAGGTGATGGGATGGCTAACACAATGCAAATTAAATGCGATAATATGGAAGGTACCGCCACAGATGTATGTCGAGCCCTTGGCACCGAGTGGTTTTTACCATCACGGGCTGAGTTATATTTGATGTACACTAATCTTCATGTAAATGGATATGGTGGTTTTGCTGCTGATTATTACTGGAGTTCTACTGAGCAAAATGGCTATACTGCCTGGGCCCATGGCTTCGAAAATGGACATCAGGCAATTGGTAGCAAGTCCATCAAAACTTATATTCGTGCTGCTCGGGCTTTTTAACCCATTTCAATACAACCCGTTTATTTCAGAAAGGATCGATTTTAATTTTACTATCATAAATTAACCTTTAAGGCTTTCTAAAAAATGGGCACAAGGTGCCAAATCACAAACGGATATTAATCACAACGGAACTGGTCTTTACCGAAATCACGTATTAATCCTTACGCCAACAGAAAACCCCTTCAAGGGTGATATTTTTGTAGCCAGTGGCATCAGCGACTGGATTGGCGAAATTAACGTCATAGATTATGGCGGTATTGTTGCTTTTTTCTGCAACAATGCTGACAAAATCACAACGTCTATTTCTTATAAAAAACGTACATTAAGTTCTAAAACATATCACCAAGCCCTAAAGGGGCGCAATAAATAAGCCAAGGGTGTCAGCCCTTGGTGAGGAAGATTATACACATCTTGATTTTGGCGGTATTGTTGCCTTTTTTTCTGCAACAATGCTGACAAAATCTTCTTAATGCAGGCTATATACCTGATCAGGATAGGGCACGAATTGTCCGGTAGCAATTATTGTTGGCATTTGTGCTCCGGTCTCTTTCAATAACTTTGTCATCAATTCAGCCATTTCTTTGGTTTTAATCTTATTAGTATTGCTTAGCTCTGTGGATTCACCGATATCATCCTTTAAATTGAACAATTCAAATTTTTGATCCACATGGTAGTAGATCAGTTTCCAGTTTCCCTTTCTGACGGCACTATAAGGTGGGCTAAAATAGGTGTTCGGGAAGTGCCATAGTAGTGGTCTGTCTGCGGATTTAGAAGGCTCCCCTTTTAAAATAGGAACAAAGCTTTGACCATCTATGCTTTTATTTACCAGGCTATTCAATCCTGCCATTTCTAAAAAGGTTGGGAAGATATCCTCAATAATAATACAATCCTCTGAAACTGTTCCCGGAAGGGTTACAGTTGGCCACTTGACCAACAGGGGTACCCTGATACCTCCTTCATATGGACCTAATTTATGTCCTCTCAAGGGTAGGTTCTGAGGTACCTGCGGATGGGGTCCGTTGTCTGACATAAAAACGACAATTGTATTGTCATTCACACCGAGTTTTTCCAGATGATCCATAATGTCTCCCAAGGAATTGTCCATGCCTTCAATCATTGATGCATAAGTGGCCTCCAATTCATTTAGGCCTTGATCTATGTAATTTTGGTAAAAGCGTTCATCCTTTTCCCTAGGCGGGTGATTGGCATAATGTGATAGGTACAGGTAAAAAGGTTTGTCGTCTTCAACCGCCTTTGATACAGCTTTTAGCCCTTCTCTGGTCAGTGCTTCAGTTAGGTAAATGGCTTCACCATGGTAAGCTTCCAAGCCGGGCAAATCCAATAAAGTGTTGCCAGAACCTTTCCAGGTGGAGCTAAAATTATGGATACCTAGATAGCTCCCAGGGCCACCTGCTGCATTTCCACCAATGTTAAGGTCAAAACCCAAGTTTAATGGATTCTCTCCCGGAGTACCTAAGGCCCCAAAATGTGCTTTCCCTACATGAATGGTCCTATATTCATTTTGACTCAATAGCAGAGGTAAATTTTCTGGATGAAAGAAGGTGTGAGGAATATTTGGGACTGGGCTCAGGCCGTTTAGATTCCAATCGGGAGACTTTACCACTTCGTCATCATTATCAGGGGATTCATCTTTTATTAAGGTCCAGTTGGTAACCTTATGTCTGGCAGCATTTACCCCCGTCATTAAACTTACTCTGGAGGGAGTACAGACTGCACTGGCATAAGCTTGTGTGAATTTCATTCCCTCTCGGGCTAATCTCTCCATATTCGGAGTATGATACCTTTCGTTAAGTGCAGTCACCTCTTTATAAAATGGCACCGAAGTATCTAGCCAGCCCATGTCTCCTACAAAAAAGAAGACGATATTCGGTTGTTTATTCTTTTTAGGAATATCCGATCCACGTACTTTACTGAATGACATACCAACCAGAAGGCCTAAAAGAAAAATTTTTACTGATTGTTTTATCATTGTTCAATAGCTATTTGGGTTGGAATAAAAATTATTGAGTGAGTTTTACTTTGCCTTTACTGTGTCGAAAGGGGGTAATCAAAATGAATACCCAACCCCTTTTGATTAACCATTGTCCTTTTAAACAAAATATTTTGAACTGTCCTCAGTTAAAGTTTTAATGAATTCAAAAGACACCTCCTTCCAATATATAAAAGATATCCATCCCGAAATAATGTTTATAAAAACATTCTAATATTGAATATTTTCTTTTACAGGAATGGTAACTATAAACGATTCATTTTCCAACTTACAGGCCAGGCCTAATACCTTTACGACTCCTTTTTCTTGATATACAAAAGGCCTTTCCATCCTGTCGGGCTTGATGTCTTCCCCTTTCTGGGTTGGGATGGCTTTGGTCATGATTTCATATTCTTCAGCCTTATCCCAGTGGATTCCATCTTCAGAGCTTACCAAACCAATAAAAGTGTGGGAATGAAATATCCCATAGTATTTCTCGCTGGTTTGGTCATACCATAAGGACATGTCTTCAGTGTCCATATAATCGATTACTGGCTTTGGTTGAATGATGAAAGGTCCTGTGGGGCTATCACCTATAGCCATGGCTTGATTGCGCACAAAATTTTCATCATTGGGTTTATCCCCTTTAACAATGAGGTAATACTTTCCATCCTTCCCCCGGTCAATGGCAGGGTTGACCGTTAGGGTGCTGATAGGACCCGATGGTTCTATCAATGGCTTATCAGATCGTTCCCATGGGCCATCAAGGCTTTCAGCCACGGCAACACCGGTTCTTTGGTTTGGGCGTAGAATTTTCCAGTTGGGATGACTATAGCCTGTTGTACTGGTTTCTTGGAGTTCTTTGTCGGAATAGCTTTCATTTTCTCCCATATTCGTAGAGATATAATACAAATAATACTTTCCATTAAAGTTTTTTATTTTTGGGTTATGAGCTGTTATAGCATCCCAATGCCCTTTTCCTCGCCCTTTTAGGACTGTTGCCTGATATTTCCACGGGCCACTTGGCTTGGTAGAAACTGCATGGGCTATTTCTGAGTAAAGCAACCATCCGGTGAATTGGCTGGATTTTGGCCATCTGGAATAAAACAGGTGATACATGCCATCTTCCCCTTTCAGAATGGAGCCTCCCCAATTGAAGTAATCCTCAGAAAGAAAAATATTGTCCTCTGAAATGGCTTGGAGCTGGCCTTTGATTTTTTGAGAAGTTTGCGCCTTTGTGGCTTGTAAGTGCAGTAAAAAGAGTATAAAAAGAGTTAGGAAGTATTTGCTAAAGCGCATTTTTGTGTTTTTAAATATTTATTTTGAAGTTATTTTAGCTAATTTTCATTTAAGCTTTAAGTTCCTATCATAGATTTTAAAAGTTTAAGCCGATAAGGAAGTCAAGATGAATAAATAAGGAGGTAAGACGTCTCAATAAGCAAGACTTACATCAAAAGTTTTCAATTTTCAATTTCATAAATCTCTACTTTTCCCGCTTATACCTTGCCGGTTGCAAGGTAAATTATTTGTTCTTTTTCTGCTACAGGAAATTCAATCAAATTTATTCCTAACAATTAATTATTTTTTTTCATCACCCCTGCTTGAACTGAATTTTCTTAAGCTTTAGCATCACCTTTCAATTCTTTATTGAAGCCACCTAATAACCTTTACGAAACCCGAAACCCCAGTAGGGGTGAAATTTTTGGAGCCAGAGGTACGAGCCACTTGTTCAGAATTGTAACGTCAATCGATTTTGGCGGTATTGTTGCCATTTTTTTTGCAACAATGCTGACAAAATCTTCAAGACAAGAGCAAAGGGGATAATAACAATCCATCACTACCTGAACCCAATATGGGAACATTTGTTATATTTGTATTGTTTATGAGGGTAATTGCAGTAAATACAATACGAGAATATTGGGTGAAGTACCCAAATACTGAGCAAGCACTTAAATCTTGGTTACAAGAAATAGAACAATCCAATTGGGAAACACCTCAAGATTTAAAGGTAAAATACAGAAATGCATCAATAATAACTGGAAAGAGAACTGTCTTCAATATTAATGGCAATAAATATAGATTGATTGTAGACATAGAATATCGCTTGAAAATTGTATTTATTGTATGGTTTGGTACGCATGCTGAATATGATTTAATAAATTCAAAAACTGTAACATATGTTAAAGCCAATAAAGACTAGTAAAGATCATGACAATTACCTTGCTCGTGCATATGAGCTGATGCAATTGGACTTAAAACCTAATTCTAAAGAATCCGATGAATTGGAAGTTCTAAGTATTCTTATAGAAGCATATGAAAAAACAAAGTATCCGATTGAATCTCCAAATCCAATCGAAGCCATATTGTTTAGAATAGATCAATTAGGAATGTCGAAAAGTGAACTTAGTAAATTACTTGGTTCAAGAAGTAGAGCGAGTGAAATATTAAAGGGAAAGCGGAAATTGAGTATTACAATGATCCGAAAGCTCAATCAAGAGCTTGGGATTTCAGCCCAAACACTAATTCAAGACTATGAAATGGTTGATGGTTGAGTAGCTAGTGGGCCCAGCCACTGGTTTAGTGATCTAACGTGAATCGATTTTGGTGGTATTGTTGCCTTTTTTCGCAAAAATACCGACAAAATCTCCCTGATTATCTTTTATGTTAACCCTATTTTTAAACCCTTGCGTATTCATCCAAGCGGTTTGATTAGAATTTAGAATAATGGGTTGTAAGTAATAACCTTGTAATTACGCACAGGTTTTGAATTATGGAAATATCAGTGGTGAAAATTGGGAATTCTAAGGGGATCAGACTTAGTAAAACGCTTTTAGAGCGCTATAGTATTAAAGATAGGATTGATTTAATTCTTGAGAAAGATCAAATTGTTCTAAGGCCATTAGCTACTCCCAGAAAAGGTTGGGAAAAAGCATTTAAAGAAATGAATTAAAATGGAGACGACAAACTTTTGATTGATGATGTCTTTGAAGACGACCACCTAGACGAATGGAAATAGACCAATATCAGATCATCTTGGTGAATCAAGATCCAACCATTGGGAGTGAAATAAAAAAGACCAGACCTTGTGTTATCATCTCTCCCAACGAGATGAATAAATACCTCAGGACCCTTGTTATTGCGCCTATGACAACGAGTTCCAAAAACTATCCCACCAGAATTGAGGTAAAACATGACAACAAAATTGGTTGGATTGTTCTTGACCAAATTAGAACAGTTGAAAAAGGACGAATTGTAAGACCTTTGGGCCGGTTATCAAAACCAGAAATAAAAGAATTGAAAGCCATTATCAAAGAGACTTTCGTAGACTAATAGCAAACCAAGCCTACCAAAGTTAAAAATGGATAGAACTTCATTTAAGCTTAAAAGTATTTACTTCGTCGCAGTTGGATGCTATATCTGACCTTTGCTATATGCGAGTTCCCCGTTGACTAATAGGGTATTGCCAATGCTAACACAAGTAAGATTTTCTTAGATGATTTGTTATAGGCCATTGCAAATGGCCTTTTAACATGACTTTTCTAAAGTTCATAGCTATTGATATAAAGGTGTAATTGCAAATTACACCTAGATGAAGATCAAAATCCCAACGTCCATTCCTTATCAAAATCATACACCAAGTCTTAGGGTTACACCAAGCCCTGACGGGGCGCAATATGGCAGCCAAGGGTGTCAGTCCTTGGTAAGTAAGATTATACACATCTTGATTTTGGGGGCATTGTTGCCATTTTTTTTCCGCAACAATGCCGACAAAATCTCCACCGAAGATGACTACCACGGCTATATACCTCCTGGTTTTAAATGAAAATCCACTCCTTGATGGAAATGTTTGCCCTATAATTGTAAATTGGCTTACCAAAGAAAAAGGACAATGAATCATATGAAAATTAGTAGTGCTATTGGATTATTATTGGTTTTTCTCATATATGTTACCCCCATGGCCTATGCAACAGCAAATCAGGTTAAGGAAAATGGGCGCACAATCTATGTGGCTCCAAATGGAGACGATAAGAGTGAAGGAACGATAGACCAACCATTGGCCAGCCTTATAGGTGCTCGTGATTGGATCAGAAAACACAAAAAGAACAATGGGGCTACTGGCCCGGTTACCATCCTGATAAGAGGTGGAGAATACGAGATGTTGGCACCTCTGGAATTGAATCCAGGGGATGGTGGTTCCGAAGAAGCTCCAGTGGTGTACAAAGCCTATCCAAATGAAAAACCAGTGTTCAGTGGTGGGAAAAAACTATCAGGATTTAAGGTAAATGAACTGGGCATTTGGGAACTTGAACTCCATGAAAGCCGGTATTACAAATGGCGATTTGACCAATTGTATGTCAATGGGAAAAGGGCAACTCTGGCGCGTACACCCAATGAAGGCTTTATGCACATAGGCGCAGTGAAGCAAAATGATTGGATAAAAGGTACAGGAAGGGCAGTAGAAAAAGCCCAGCATGTGTTCTCTTTCGACGAAGAGAATTTTTCCCATTTAAAAGGGATTGCCGATGAGGATTTGGAAAATGTTCGACTCAGGGCTTATCACAAGTGGAATTTCACCATGCGGTATCTTGATAAATTGGATAAGGACAGTGCACAGGTATATACTTCGGGTGGAGGAATGCCACCTTGGAACCCAATCAAAGAAGGAGGGCGGATTGTATTCGAAAATTTTGCAGCAGCATTGGATGAAGCAGGAGAGTGGTATTTAAATTCGAAAGGAATCTTGTATTATATTCCTCTTCCAGGAGAGCATCCAGAAAATGCGGAAGTAATTGCTCCGGTGCTGGATAATCTGGTGTTGGTCAAAGGGGATGCTGCCAATGGTAAACCGGTTGAACATGTTCGTTTTGAAGGCCTTTCTTTTATGCATTGCCATTATGCGGTTCCTCCTTCCGGTGCTGAACCCAGTCAGGCAGCAACAATGATCAATGCCGCGGTAATGCTCGAAGGGGCCAGCCATGTTGATTTTGTGGATTGTGAAATTTCTAAAACTGGCCAGCATGCGCTTTGGTATGGCAAAGGCTGTCATAATTCTACGATCGAACGAAGCTATTTACATGATCTTGGAGGAGGGGGAATTTACCTTGGAGAGACGAGAGCCCATGAAGGTGTCAACCATACCTCCCACATCAAACTGCACAATAATATTATACAGACCGGAGGTTTGGAGTATCCTACAGCTGTGGGGGTCTGGGTAGGCCATAGTTCTGACAATGAAATCAGCCACAATGATATAGGGGATTTTTATTATACAGGAATTTCTGTTGGATGGGTTTGGGGATATGCCGAAAGCAATGCCAAAAGGAATACCATCGTTTACAATCATATTCACCACATAGGCTGGACCCTTCTCAGCGATATGGCAGCGGTTTATACCCTGGGCAAATCAGAAGGAACAGTGATCAGTAACAATATTGTGCATCATGTACACGCCTATTCTTATGGTGGCTGGGGTTTGTATACAGATGAAGGCTCCACTGGTATAGTGATGGAAAATAACCTGGTATACAGTACCAAAACAGGTGGCTTTCATCAGCATTATGGGGAAAACAATACCATCCGGAATAATATCTTTGCCTATGCCAAAATGTACCAGGCCCAGTGCACAAGGGTGGAAGAACACAGGTCTTTTGATTTCATGAACAATATTATTGTCTTCGATAAAGGTGCGGTGTTGCAAGGTGCCTGGGAAAAGATTGACATTGCCATGGATAACAATATGTATTGGAATACGGGAGGAGAGAAATATGATTTTAATGGAAAAAGCTTTGCAGAATGGCAGAAGTTCGGGCATGATCAACACAGTAGGATCATGAACCCCCGTTTCAAAGATCCTGAAAACTTCAACTTTGAATTCAGTAGCAAGAAAACGATTAGGCGCATTGGTTTCAAACCATTTGACCTTGATGCAAGTGGGGTGTATGGAGAGGAGGCATGGAAAGAAAAAGCCAAGCTGCCCGAAAGCATATTGGCAGCCTTTGACAGGGAGGTAAAGGTGAATATGGAAAAGGAGTAGGGAATGATTTGATCCCATCAGGAAAGATGACGTTTATTTAGTCAAGCAGCATCCTCCATTAGATAGCCACAGAAAAAGCAGATAATGAAGATTGACGAGTTCCGTTACTGACTTTAGATTGAGGCAGCCCGTTTCAATTCCATCAATTCAGCAATAAAATTTCTTTTGCCGCAACTCCCCCTTGACAAGTGGGCAGGGGGAATTTATACGGGAAAGTAATTCTATTTCAACTTGATATTTTAGAATGTTTGCGTTTGAAATCCCTCCCGACTTTGGTCGGGACAAGCTCTTTCTTTCCTTTTTTGAAGGGGGGATTTTGTTAATTCTAATATTGATGAATCGCATTACTAATAAAAAAACAAAAGCCCTGACTACTTTTTAAAGTAATCAGGGCTTCTTTTGTGGAGCTGGAGGGAGTCGAACCCGCTTCCAGATAGTGAAACACCGTACCATCTACATGTTCATTCATCGCTTGGATTTGCGACTGTTGTTTGCTTATAAACTGGACAACAGCTTAGCCGCTGATCTTAAACTTGTTTTGTAGCCTTGCGGGGAGCAGCACTATCAAGTCGACACCCAAAGTCTTCGAATCCTGTTGAAAAGATTAAGTTCAGAAACTTTAGGGAATTGATTTGATTTTTTCAATCGATATTATCGTGATCACAGGTACAGACATTAGAAAAATAGGCACATCATTTGGAGCTGGTTGAAAGATGTCTTCCTTGTTATCCTGGATCTGAAATTTGATGTTTACAGGTATGGGTTCCTGAGATACCACCCTAAATTCTTCTGGTAAGTTTTCAGGAAAATAAAGGTCGCCGTCGAATTCGATGAGAAACTGATACCCTCCCCTTGAAGCTACAGAGATGGCCACCTCGGCGGTACCCTCTCTATTTGGGCCAACGTTGTTTTCGCAGGAGAAAATCAGCAAGAGAAAAAATAGTAAGGGTTTAACTTTATAAATCTTCATACTTTTAAGACGAATGGTACCGAGAAAATGCTACAGTTTTCTCAATTTATTTAATCCCCTGCAGAGACGGTGATGAAGATAACTGGCCATGCCGATTACAAAAGTTTTCAACGGTATGTTAAAGTTACTGAAGAAAGAAAAAGAAACGAGATGAAGAAAGCTTGGGGAGCTCCTGAATGAATCAATTAAACAGGTGAATTGAAAAAGTTCGAACCAACACCCTTGTAACTTTTAAAAGATCCAAAAATACTTGCCAATGTTTGTTCTTAAAAGGTATGAAAAAATGGAACCATAACTTTTAAAAAAGAAACTAATGTGCAAAAAGAGTGCTATTATGTGATATTTAAACCATGGTAAAATACTCCCTATCCTAAACAATCTCTTCTAATGCTGATTTCCATATTATAAATCCTTTTTTGTTATCTGAATAATCGTGCATAATTCTAGTAAATTTTTCAGGATTATTTTCCAAAAATGCCTGTCTTCCTTTTTTTCTAATAGTGCTTAATTGGCTGTCAATTTGTTTTACTTCTTCAATTAATGACGATTTATTTTTAGGCGCATGCCAAATGTAAGTTGCCTCTTCTGTGTCCAAGGTTTCCAAAACAATAAAATAACTTTGGTCTCCTGCAAGCAAAAATACAAATGAAAATGGATTGAGGACAAAACGAATTTTCATTATTGAACTCTCGTGTCTTTCTGCTAAATATTGAATGTGTTGAGAATGTTTGTATTGCTTATTTTTAAGAATTTCAGTCAATACCTCTTCTGCGTTTGAATAAATTTTATCCTGCTCTTGTAATTCATCAGAAGTCAAAATGTTTTGATTTTTGGTACTGAATTGTTTGAGAAAGCTTTTATTCAAAAATTGAAATTTCACTCCCTCAACCACTTCTTTATTGATGCGGTCAATATCAGTTGATAGTGCTAATTGAGAAACCAATTTTCCGTTTTCAAACTCGGCTAACAATTCTACGGTAATATTTTTTGACTTCAATCTTTTGATGAAATAGGGTTTAAGTACCTCAAATTCTGGTCTAATTTCAATGTTTTCAACCTGAAATTGAAGTTCGGTATTCATCTCAACAACTGCATATTTGAAGGCTAGACTTCCATAATGAAACTCCAATTCCTCAATTGGAACTTTAATTTTCTTTTCTATAGTTAAAACGTGTTTTGAAGTTGTGATTTCGTCCTTTGGTTCATCAAACAAGGTTGCCTGCTTGTCAATTTTTCGATAATAAGTATTTCGCTTTAAGAAAAGTTTATTGAGATAATCAATCTTATAATCTCGATAATCATAAATGGTCGGATTTATTTCCGAGCGTTGCACCCTGCCGATATATTGGATTAGTTTTCCTTCAAAAGAAAACGGATAGACCAAAAACAAACAGCTAATATTTTGTAAATCTGTTCCTTCGCCAAAATATTGTCCTGTTGTAATTAAAACCTGAAAGTTCCCTTCTTGTAATGTTTTCCATTTGGCTTTCTTAGACGTTTCTGAATCTTCTCCGCTCAGCGTAATAGCTTCATACGATTGTTTTAAAAATAAATACAGCGTATCAATATGCTCTTTTCGTTCGGTGATGATAACCGCTTTCTTACCCTGATTCAGTTCTGTTTTTACATCTTCCCATATCAGTTTGTTTCGAGCAGTATCGTGAACTAAAATTTTTGACAATGTTTCAAAACTATCTGTCTTAGAATTATATGGAACATTTAATGCAGTGTTGCGGATGATGATTTTCGCCTGTTTATAATTTTCAATTTCAGTGGGTTGAATATTGGCAATAATTTCTCCCAAATGGGTGAAAATCATTTTCCCATCATTGTACTTTCTGAAAGGGGTAGCAGTCAATCCATACAGATAATATGCTTGTAGTTTTTCAATTGTTTTCCTGAAAGTTTCGGCAGGAACGTGGTGGCATTCGTCCACTATGATAGTTCCAAATTGATTTTCAACAGATTCTATTTGTTTTGGCAAACTTTGAATTGTTGCCACGGTAATTTGTTTGCCTATTTTAGATTTTCCTTGACCGATAACGCCAATATCTCTTTTGGGAATGCCCAAAAATGCTTCAATCCGTTCTGTCCATTGATCCAACAACTGTTTTCGGTGAACAATGATGAGTGCAGGTTGTCCTTTATCCCCAATTATTTTTAATCCAATTACTGTTTTTCCTGAACCTGGTGGTGCAACTATCACTCCGTAGTCCTTTTTAGAAACCGCTTCTATTACTCCAAGTTGATGATTTCGCAAGGCAACATTAAACACAAAAGGAATAGTTGGTTTTAGCTTTCTTTCATCAACAAACCCAAATCCGATTTGTGATTTCTTGCAAAAGCGCAGTAGTCTTCCGATAAATCCCCGAGGAATGAAGATTTCACTTTCTGATTCCTCAATCAGTTTAAAATAACGGACTGTTTCAAAGGTGTTTCTTCCTGATTTTTTTTTGATGAAAAATTCAGAGTTTGCAAAATTTAATTCTTCTTTCAGAAAATGAGTAAGCGTTGGCGTTAATCCATTTCTGCTGATTCGTATCGTATTGTTTAAAGAAATGCTAAGTTTTCCATTTATTGGCTGCGATTTTATTTTCGGAACATCAGGTGATAATGTTTTGCATTGCTCGTCTAAAAAATCTGTGGAAACCCTTTGAATATTTTTCAGGAAATCCCATTGGTCTGTAAATTGTTCAAATGTTTCTGGATCAATAAAGCAGTTATTTCCTTTTTCAAAAGTTGGCTTAAAAAGCGGCAATGCAATCAAGTTTCCAAAGCCTTTGCCTGAAAGAAAATCCTGATTGGGAAACAATCTGTCAAAACTGGAACTTTTGTCGAACATTGAAAATGCACCCGATTGTTCCAAAATTGATATGAATATTTTGCGACTTCTTATGGCTGGATATGGTTTGTCAAAAAATATCCAAACGTGTCCACCGTTACCCGAACGTGAATGCTCCAAGTAGGCAGGGATTTCTTTTTCTTTACAAGCATTAAGAAAAGTAACAGCTTCATCTTGCCAATTGGTTTTATCAAAATCGGCTGCTAAAAACCAAATGGTATTGTCCTGTAATAATGGGTAAATTCCAATATGATGAAAACCGTCCAAATGCTTTTGGATTTGTTCATCTGTAAATTTCAGATAAGACTTTTCGGTAAAATTCTGAAATGTTCCTCCATTCATTTTATGCACCCTTAAACGATATGGGTCATAAAAATAGGCTGGCATATAGCCCGATTTGTTTCCTTTCTCCCAACGAACGGCAAATAGGTCTTCACGCCCTTTGAAGAGGGAGCGTAAAAGGTTGATATTTTCGTGATTGGAAACCATTTTATTGATAATACCTATCCCCAATCTTCAAATTCCCGTTGTTCCATTGGTGTTTTTCTGATTTCAGCAATATTGGATAGGATTATGTTTAAAGTTTTTCTGAACGCATTTTCATTTACTTTTTGCCCAAAGAAAATACCATCAATAATATCTTCAAAATCATTCATTTGAAGCCAATCTTTTATTAAGGCTTCCGCTTGATTCAAATAGTCGTCATCATCTTTACAACTGGACGCCAAGACACCAAATTGCAAAGTCAAATCGTGATTGAATTTTTCGGCTTCTGAAATGATTCCTTTATAAGTCGGTATTGATAAATCGTCTGTATCCATAGTTGATTATTATATGTCCCAAAATGTCCCACGTTTTTATAACGTGTCCTAAAAAGGTATAAATTGTCTCACGTTTTCAGAACGTGTCCCAAAATGTCCCACGTTATTTTTTGCCATTTTTCAGTAAATTATACAGTTTTTCATTTACGTAAATAACCTCTTTTCCCTTTGAAAGTGACTTCAAAACGTCTATTTCTTTTAAATTATTCAAATGTCTGGAAGCTGCTTTATGCCTTTGAGCAATCCGCCCCTTACCTAAAAAAATAAAAGCCTTGACTACTTTTTAAAGTAATCAGGGCTTCTTTTGTGGAGCTGGCGGGAGTCGAACCCGCGTCCAGATAGGGAAACACCGTACCGTCTACATGCTTAGTCAACTATTGAATTGTCGACCGAAAACCGCTGGTTGACACACCTACTTTCGGCTTATCTGCTTAATTTCGCACCTGATTAGCAGCATCACAAGCACTAGTCCTTCCTTATCGACACCCCAGTATCAACCCCGAAAAGACACAGGGTTGCGGGATGTGGCCGGGGAGCATCTATCGAGGCTCAACCCTTTAAGCATTATCTAGTCCCCGAAGGGTAAGATTAGGCAGCCATGGCGTAATTAGATTCGCCAATTATGGTTTGTATGAATCGTTCAAGGCAGTACATACTCCAGCCTGCATGCGAGCCCAATCTTTACTCCTACTGTCAAAACCGGTCAGCCCCATGTGAATTGAGTTGACAAAGCTAACACAAATTTGGTTCCAAAACCTAAATATTTTTAGTGGAAAATATAGACCTGTCCATAATAGGCCTTCTTAGGTTTTTACTTTGGTTATTGAAAATTGTAGGTAGTTCTAAAACAAAATAGACTTCCAATTTTAAAAGTTTATTTCAAAAAAAAGGCCATGGAGTCGTAACCATGGCCCTTAAACTAAATAAGATTAAAAAATTACTTTCTCAAATATTGCTTAAAACGGATAAAAAGCTGTTAATTTTTTTATTTCAGCTTTAATTTTGATCTCATAAGCAATTACGAAGAAATAACTTTTATTGGATTTACTCAGGGGGAATATTTTAACTTCCCTTTTAATGTTTTAACTATTGTATCAAGAACTGACCATTTATTAATTTACTCTCTCAGCCACGAGTGTAAGGAACTGTAATGGCTGTTAAAGGTATCTAATTCAATAAATGTGCCAAGGGTGGCTTCTTACCTTCCATTGTTTTACTCTTTTCTGACAAAAATATACCATTGCTTTAATACAAGATCTTTATAATGATTGCAGAATTTAAGGACTAAATCTTTCAAAAAAGAGTTAAATTGCTTCATGGTTGGCTGTTATAAATCCCTAGTCCAACCAGAGTCACTTGACTAAGTGATAGTATTCTAATTTTTACCTTTAAAGTCAATGGTGCATGTTCGATGCAGATTCCAGAAGTGGAGCGCGTATTCTCTATAGGAAACTCAAATTAAACTGGATTTTCAGTACTTCTTCTTTTATTGGGAATTTTCTGATTGCTTTATTGGTGACCTATTTTTTTAGTAAAATAGGTTATGACCCTCCTGTTAATTTTGTGTTTTTTATCAGCATATTGGCTATTGGTTTATGGATATCTGAAGCCTTGCCCCCTTTTGCTGTAGGGATTTTTATCATTGCTACCCTCTTGCTGGGTTTTAGTACGGATTTCTTTTTTGATAAAACCATGCCGCCGGAGCTCTATGTGAGTACTTGGACCAGTAATGTAATCTGGCTACTACTGGGCGGCTTTTTCCTGGCCAAAGCCATGAGCTTGGTTGAGTTGGATCAACAGTTGTTTCAATTTACAGTCAAAAAATTTGGGCACAAACCTGAGGGCTTGTTGCTGGGAATGATGATGACGACCGCTGTTGCAAGCATGGTCATGTCCAATACTGCTACCACGGCCATGATGATTTCTTCCATTATTCCGTTGGTACGTTTAATCGGAAAAGACTCTCCCTATGGTAAATCTTTGCTGATAGCCATCCCTGCTGCCGCATCTGTAGGAGGAATAGGTACCATCATTGGTAGCACTCCCAATGCGATTGCCGTAGGAGCCCTTCAGGAGAAGGGGATAAGCATTACCTTTATAGACTGGATGGTGGTTGGCTTTCCCACAGGCTTGCTGTTGGTTTGGTTGTTTTGGAAATTTCTTTGCAAAACCCGGGATTTCTCTGATGTAAAGTTGGACTTGTCTCTTTTACCAAAGGGAAAGGGGAATGTGGGCCGTTTTGAAAAAAATGCTGTCATTTTTACCTTGTTCATTACCGTGATGATGTGGTTGACTGAATCCTTGCATGGGATCCCTGTGGCTGCTACTTCTGCCATACCTATAGTGTTGCTTACCATGACGCAAGTGATCCACTCCGAGCATGTGCGAAGTCTTCCCTGGGACACGCTTATGTTGGTGGCAGGAGGCTTGGCTTTAGGTATAGCCCTTGTGGAGGTGGGTTTAGCGGAAATTGTAATGGGGAAAATCAATGCCTTGCCATTGCCTAAAGTATTTATTGCGATTATCTTCTGCCTTATAGCCGTACTACTTTCCAATGTAATGAGCAATACGGCAGCAGCTTCCATATTGGTCCCCCTCAGTCTTGCCCTACCGGGGATTTATGGAATTGCAGGACCAGTGATGGTTGCGATCAGTTGCTCATGTTCCTTATTGCTTCCTGTTTCAACTCCTGCCAATGCCATTGCTTTTGCAACAGGCATGGTGCAACAAAAAGATTTTCGGACCGGGGGCATTTTCTTTATCGTGTTGGGACCGATATTGGCTTTTTTGGCCGTTATGGTCTGGGTACTTGTATTACTTTAATCCAAAGATCACATGAAAGGACAACTTATATTATTCTTACTTCTGCTACTTTCTTGTACTCCCGCCAAGGAGGACAATCAACTTAAACAGCTTGAGAATGAAATTCGCAACCTAATGGATTCAGTAGAAGGAGACTTTGGTCTTGCCTTTAGGTTATTGGATGATGCTGACAAGGAATTGTTTATAAATGAAAAAGAGGTGTTTCATGCGGCCAGTACCATGAAAACTCCTGTGATGATCGAACTTTTTAAGCAGGAGAAGGCTGGTAATTTCTCATTACAGGATTCCATAGTGATTCGAAATGAGTTTAAGAGCATTTTGGATGGCAGTACTTTTAGCATGGATCTGAGTGTAGACAGCCAAGAAGCTTTGTACAGTAGAATTGGTGAAAAAGGCAGTATCTATGAGTTGATGTATGAAATGATAGTCAACAGTAGCAATCTGGCCACAAACCTATTGATTGAAATGGTAGCTGCGGAAAATGTAAACCAAACCATGCGGGATTTGGGAGCAAATGACATACAAGTTCTCCGTGGAGTGGAGGATTTGAAAGCTTATGATGCAGGATTAAGCAACACTACAACTGCACTGGACATGATGTTGGTCATGGAGGCCATAGCGGAAAATAAAGTCATTGGGGCAAAGAACATGATGGAGATTCTTTCCGACCAGCATTTCAATGGTTTGATTCCTAAATACCTGCCCAAAACGGCAAAGGTGGCGCATAAAACTGGATCCATAACCGGAGTACAGCATGATGCTGCAATTGTGGATTTGGAAGATGGTTCTCGTTATGTTTTGGTTGTTTTGAGTAAAAATCTCCAGGATGAAGAGGCAGGGAAAGCCTGCATTGCAAGGGTTAGCCAGTTGATTTATGCTTATGTGACAGAACATTAAAGGAACCGCTATCGGGCTTGCTTTCAGTTTATTCCTTTCCTAAAAAACCAAATATTATTTTAATTAAATATATTTTTGGTATCTTTGCGCCTTATTTCCTAAGTGGAAATTGCCCAAATGCCCAATTTTTTAAATTCATTAATCATTCATTTAAAATTTCACCTATAATTCAGACCATGACACAGGCCTTTTACAACTTATTCAAACCCAAAGAAGCCAATTTAAAAGATGAGGTTCTTTCTGGTTTAACTGTTGCCCTGGCTTTGGTTCCAGAGGCGGTAGCCTTTTCCTTAATTGCTGGGGTGAGTCCTTTAGTTGGCTTGTATACCGCTTTTATTATTGGTTTGATCACCTCTATATTAGGAGGTAGACCTGGAATGATATCTGGAGCTACAGGAGCCATTGCAGTAGTCGTGGTAGCTTTGGTTGTAGACAAAGGAGTGGAATATCTTTTTGCTGCAGTAGTATTAATGGGTTTAATTCAGATCCTTGTAGGCGTGTTGAAACTGGGTAAGCTTATCAGATTGGTTCCTCACCCTGTAATGTTTGGCTTTGTTAACGGATTGGCGATCATCATTTTCACAGCGCAATTTTCACAATTTAAAACTGTCAATTCACAAGGTGTTGAAGAATGGATGACTGGTACACCATTGTACCTAATGTTAGGCTTGGTGCTTGTGACCATGGTCATTATCAAATACCTTCCCAAGTTGACAAAAGTAGTACCTTCGGCCTTGGCTGCTATATTGACGGTAACCCTAATTGTTATTTTTGGAGGGCTCGATACACGGACGGTTGGAGATATGGCCTCCATCTCAGGTGGTTTGCCAAAATTTCATATTCCACTAGTATCCCTTTCAATGGAGACTTTTTGGATTATTTTACCCTATTCAGCGATAATGGCAGGAGTAGGTTTGATAGAAAGTTTATTGACATTAACCCTTGTGGATGAGATCACCGAAACCAGGGGAAGTGGCAATAAAGAATGTATTGCTCAGGGTGTAGCAAACGTTACTACTGGTTTCTTTGGTGGAATGGGTGGATGTGCCATGATTGGACAATCACTTATCAATGTAAACGCAGGTGGGCGAAATAGACTTTCGGGGATAGTAGCTGCACTAGGTTTACTGACCTTTATATTGTTTTTCTCTTCTTATATTGAAATGGTGCCAATGGCAGCCTTGGTTGGCTTGATGTTTATGGTAGCCATAGGAACGTTTGAGTGGGCTTCATTAAGGGTTTTTAGAAAAGTACCCAAATCAGATGTTTTGGTAATGATCCTTGTTACACTGGTTACTGTGTTTTTACATAATCTTGCCCTTGCCGTATTGATCGGAGTGATCATCGCAGCATTGGTATTTGCCTGGAAAAATTCTAAAATGATTCGTGCTAGAAAGAGGATTGACGAAAAAGGTGTCAAACATTATGATATTTTCGGTCCTCTGTTTTTTGCATCAGTAACTGCTTTTGGTGAGAAATTTGATCCATTAAATGATCCCGATGAAATCATCATTGACTTTGAAGAAAGTAGAATAGTTGATCATTCTGGATTGGAAGCTGTGCATAAAGTGACCGAGAGGTACAATAAACTAGGAAAAACGGTCTATATTAGACACCTTGATACTTCTAGTAAGGCATTGCTACACAAGGCCAGTCCTATAATTCATGTGAATTACACAGAAGATGACCCTGAATTTGTACATTCAGATGAAAAGACATTGAAATAAGATTTTTGATTTTAAGATTACAAAACCGGGTTGAATTATTCAATCTGGTTTTTTTATTTTTCAGAGAGTAAGTTTTACATAATTGGATCACCTTGGCAAGATCTGTAATTTTGAGCTGATTAGGAGTCAAAGAAAAGAGTAAATCCTATCCAACATTTATCTGACTTTACTTTTTTTATAGAGCTAGATCTGATTTTTGTACTGTCGATATCTTGCTTATCAAGTGGATAGCTATGGATTCTAGAAATTAGGGAAAATCATCAATTTGGGTTTTAACAATCGTTTTTAACAAAAAATAAAAGAGATTGTTTGCATGAGATTTAAAATTTTAGTTAATTATATTCTTCTATAATTCCAAAAGAATATATTAACCCATTAGTCAAATACAGACATGAACAAAACACTCTTATTTTGTTCCTTAATTTTCTTTTTCTCCTGTGGTGTAGAAACCCAGGAGATAGAGGAAATTCCCATGGAAACTTTTCGTGATGAAGTTAAGGCCACCCCAGTGAAGGTAGGGCAATCACAAAGAAAGTCCTTTGATTACCTGATCAATGCTTCAGGGAAAATAGAAGCGGAAAATCAAGTAATGTCCATAGTGGAAAGAAGTGGTTACCTAATAGAACTCAAAGTAGAGGAAGGGCAGCAGGTGAAGAAAGGGGATATTATCGCATTACTCGATAAAACAGACAGCGAGCTTGAGTGGGAGAAAGCACAAGTGAGCCTTCGTACTGCCAGTGCAGAGTATGAAAGTTTAAAAATAGTTTCCTCGGTAGAGACCACCTTTTCCGAAAACCTGGACAAAAATTCCAGAGATGAATTTTGGAGAGCTTCCAGTGGATTGTTGGCTGCTCAGATTGCTGTAAGGGAAGCTGAAAATAATCTCGCTAAAACAGAAGTCAAAGCGCCTATTACTGGAGCAATAGCCGACTTGAAAATTAAAAAAGGCAGTCTAGTCAATGCTGGAGATGAAATTTGTTTGGTATTAAGTACCCGTTCACTGGAAATGAAAGTTAAAGTTTTGGAGTCGGACATCTCCTATGTTAAAAAAGGGCAAAAGACGGAGGTTTATCCAGTATCAGGAACAAGCGATAGTGAAAGAGAAAAAATTACTGGCACCGTCACAAGCATCAATCCTAAGGTGGATGAGAATGGATTGGTGCAGGTGACCATAAAATTAAGTGCAAGTGGAAGTCTTTTGTCAGGGATGAATGCGAGGGCAGTGATTAGAGCGCCACAAAACAATAACCTTGTGGTCCCTAAAGAAGCAGTGGTTTATCGATCCGGTCGCCCGGTGGTCTTTACCATTGATAATAATGAAGCCATTTGGAATTATATAGAAGTAGGGAAGGACAACGGAAGAGAGATTGAAGTATTGGATGGATTGGAAGCTGATAAAACAGTTATTGTAAGTAATAACGTGCAGCTAGGACATCAGGCAGCAGTGCAGATAACAACTGATTAAGCTATGGTAAAATTTTTACTTTCAAGGCCGATTGCAGTTGGAATGACCTTTCTGGCATTGCTTATTTTTAGTATCATTTTGTTTCGAACATTGCCAATTTCATTGTTGCCTCCTATAGATGTTCCACAAATTGTCATAAAAGTAAACTATCCCAATTCCTCCCCAGAGTCCATTGAGCAAAATGTGCTCAGTCCTATCCGGGAAGGCATGGTTACCTTAAATGGCCTACAAGACTTAGAGAGCAAAGCAGGTTCCGAAGTAGGGGATGTTCGTTTGACCTTTGATTTTCAGACAAGGATGGAATTGGCTTATATTGAAGTCAATGAAAAAATTGACAGACTGACCAACAACCTTCCACAGGATATGCCCAGACCACAAGTGGTTCGGATCAATTCCAATGATATTCCTATTGTTCGCTTGCAGGTAATTCCAAAAGAAGGGGTTGACTTCGCTGAAGTATCCTTGCTCACAGAGAATGTGATCAAAAAGAGGCTGGAACAATTGGAAGGTGTGGCCCTTGTGGATATTAATGGTAGACAAGAAAAGGTGATTACTGTCACACCCAATAAGCCCTTGATGAGTGGTTTGGGGCTTAGAGAAGCAGATTTAATTAGGGCCATCAATGATGGGAATAGTGAATTACCTGGCATAAGTGTGGAGGATGGACAGTTTAGGTATTTTTTACGTTTGGCTAGTAAACTTGAAACGGCTGAAGATGTGGGGAATCTTCCAGTACATGGACCCTCAGGAAATATTGTCACCCTCTCAAAAGTAGCAACCGTTGAACATGCACTTTCAAAACCTACTGGTTTTCACTTGTTTCAAGACAAAGAAGGACTGGTAGTGACTGTTCACAAACAAACCTCTGCCAAAATGAATGAAACCATGCCGCTGATCTATGAGGCAGTGGAATTGTTCAAGGTGGATTATCCACAGGTAGATTTTGAATTGACACAGGACCAATCTTCCTTGTTAAATGCAGGGATTAATAACCTTCAAACCAGTTTGCTTTTTGGGGGATTGTTTGCCTTCGCTATTTTGTTTGTCTTTATGGGCAATTACCGGACGCCTATCATCATTGGAATAAGCCTTCCTTCTTCCCTTGTGATTAGTTTTATGGTCTTTTATTTCTTCGATATTTCCATAAATGTTATCTCATTGAGTGGGCTTGCCTTAGGGCTGGGAATGCTAATTGACAATGCCATTATCGTTTTGGACAATATCAATCGAAAGCGTGAGGAGGGTTTGCCCTTGTTTGAGGCTTGTGTAAGTGGAGTAAATGAAGTTCAATCTGCGCTGATAAGTTCTGTTTTAACCACATTGGCCGTATTTGTTCCCTTGGTGTTTTTAAGTGGTGTGGCAGGAGCCTTGTTTTATGATCAGGCGGTCTCAGTGGCAGCTATACTATGCGTTTCTTTACTGGTAGCATTTATTTTGCTTCCATTATTGTATTTTCTATTGTTTAAAAACAAGGAAAAAAGTGCTGCAAAAGAAGACAGTCGCCTGTTCAAAGGACTGCTAAAAGGATACAAGAAAGTTTTCCAGGGATTGTTTGCTCATCCGGGCTGGTCTTTGATGTTTTTGTTTTTGTTGATTCCACTTCTATTGGGTACTGTCAAATTCTTAAAAGTTGAAGGTTTGCCGCCTATCGAAAAATTTGATGTGCTGATCTCTTTGGATTGGAATGAGCCAATTGATGCAAGCCAAAATAAAGACCGAATTCAAAGTCTATTGGCTCAGTTGGAGGGTAATTTCACAGTTGCTGAAAGCGATTTGGGCTTAAGGCAATTTATCTTGTATGAAGGAGAAAATGCCATTCAGCAAGCGGATCTTTACCTGATGTTTGCTGATGATGAAGCCAAAGAAAGTGTCAGCAGACAACTTAAGCGTTTTTTTCGTCAAAATTACCCTCAGGCCAGTTTAGCAATAAATGATGCGCCCAATGCATTTGACCAGCTTTTCAATTCAAACCGGCCTTATTATGAGGTTAGGTTGAAGAATTTAGAGTCCAAAAGACCTATAAAAGCAAGTCAAATGAATCAATGGATGGAGCAATTTCCAGTTGAGACTTGGACCAAAGGCCCAGGTTTGCAGGAAGGATCTTCTGTAATTTTTAAAACAGATCTTGAGAAGTTGGCATTGTATGGTCTGGAAGTAAATCAATTGATCACAAGCATAGAACAATTATTTGGAAATTATCTGATTACCGATATCCGGCAAATTGGTGAAATTATTCCCATTCAATTAAGAAATGACCAATTGGATTTTCAGACCCTTCTGAAAAGTAATTATATCTACGGTGAAGAAGGCATAGCCTACTCCTTAAATGAGTTCATTACTTATTCCTACGATTCACATTACAAATATGTAACTTCTGACAGGTATGGGATCTACCAATCCCTAAACCTCGATGTCTCGGAGCCTACAAAGCATGAGGCGGATATTCGTTCTTGGGGTATGGAAAGAGACCTTGCTGTTGATTTTGCAGGGCAGTACTTTCAGGATCAGGAAACCATCAAACAGTTAATGGGTATCTTAATGATATCCATTCTATTGCTGTATTTCATTCTTGCCGCTCAGTTTGAAAGCTTCTTACAACCCCTTATTGTTGTTTTCACTCTTCCTTTGGGAGTAGGAGGGGCTTTTTTGGTGCTGTGGCTTACAGGTACTTCGCTAAATGTAATGTCAGCCATAGGGTTAGTAGTAATGCTTGGGATTATGGTCAATGATGCTATTCTCAAGATAGATACCATTAATCGGCTTAGGGCCATTTATCAGACCAAAGATGGAATGGAGACCAGAGTAGCACTTACCATGGCCCTGTACCATGCAGGGGAGATAAGGTTGAAGCCTATTGTAATGACATCAATCACTACTATTCTTGCCCTTATTCCGGTGGTTTTTAGTGCGGGATTAGGTGCTGATTTGCAAAGGCCATTGGTTTTCTCCGTAATCGGTGGATTGACCATAGGAACATTTACCGCTTTGTATTTTGTGCCATTGGCCTATTGGTTTCTGTCAGGACAGCGCGGGGCAATAAAGTTTTAATCCGCGTTTGAAGGCATTGAAAAGTAACGCTGCTTAGCCATCATAAATGCTTATTTTGGCGGTATATTGATTGTATTTGCCACGGGGAAAATAACCCGTGGCATCAAAAAAATCACGATTTAACCCGGATTATGTAATAGGATTTCCTGGCCCTGACGATAG
>TARA_R110002124_G_scaffold227889_2_pt1 | contig 57625 bp, 54 predicted proteins | sample TARA_R110002124 | Tara Oceans TARA_R110002124 (sample SAMEA4397445) | marine metagenome | biome: Polar Biome; feature: [SRF] surface water layer (ENVO:00010504); material: water (ENVO:00002006), including particulate matter (ENVO:01000060) such as... | depth 5 m
TTATTTATGATGTCTTGGTACAGTTTCAAACGTCTGTACCAAAAAATACAAAGCTTCCCGGTTACGGGAAGCTTTGTATTTTTTGCGTATATTTTTAGAATAAAATTTTTAGAGTTTATCGGCCGTGATACGTTCCTCACGATTTGCGATCTCCCAGGCTGTATAAAAAACTAATTGGGTGCGTTTAGCCATTAATTCGTATTCTATTTTATCTGGAGTATCGGTATGCTTATGATAATCTTCATGAACTCCGTTAAAGTAGAAAATGACCGGAATATTATTTTTTGCGAAATTGTAATGATCACTACGGTAGTAGAAACGATTAGGATCATTATCGTCGTTAAAAGTATAATCCAATTCGAGATTAGTGTATTTCTTATTGGTTTCTTCAGAAAGGTTATGTAGCTCCTGACTTAATTTATCGCTACCAATTAAATATATATAATTAGGGTTTTCTGTTTTCTCCGGGGCAATTCGCCCAATCATATCGATATTCAAATTACAAACTGTATTCTCTAATGGAAATATTGGATTTTCGGTATAATACCGTGAACCAAAGAGCCCAATTTCCTCTCCGGTAACATGTAAGAAAAGAATAGATCGTTTAGGACCGTTTCCATCCTTCACTGCTTTTTGAAAAGCCTGAGCCATTTCCAATAATGCTACAGTACCGCTTCCATCATCGTCGGCACCGTTAAAAATGTTCCCTTCTTTGTCTACCCCAACATGATCTAAATGGGCCGATACTACGATAATTTCGTCTGGTTTTTCAGAACCTTTAATAAATGCTACTACATTTTCAGACTCCTGAGGATCTGTCATTCGATTGAAATAACTCGCTGGTATGGTTTGGTAGTAATCTGAATCCCCCTTAGGAGATGAAATTTCATTGTCCTGATAAAAATTCCGAAGGTATTCAGAAGCTAATTTCTGACCTTTAGTTCCGGTCATTCTTCCTCGCATTGCATCACCTGCGTATATATAAAGGTGTTCTTTTAATTCGCTAGCTGTAATGGTATTAGCGTAATCGACGGCAGTTACTATCTTGCTGTCATTTTTTACCGCAGAATTTTGTGCCGAATTACATGAGATGACACTAATTGAAATAAAGACTAATAATAAATACTTCATAATTTAATCGAAAGATTTTAATTCATAATCGTCCGGTGAGAGTCCACCTTCCCCAATTTTCACATATTCCAGTTTGTGTGTAGTAACAACTTCTGCACCGGAAGCATCCTGAGAAACTACTGTTGCAGTTACGATGTACGTTGCACCAATCTCTTCTATACCTGAAGCTTTTTCGGTGATCACGATGTCGTTCTCATTGAATTTAGTGCCTTCCGGAAGTTGTAATTGTGTTATTAGATCTTCTTTCGCTAATGTACGAACGGTTTCCATTTGCTCTTTTTCAGTAGAACAGGCTATAAATAATAGAGTCGTTAATAGAAATAAGATTTTCTTCATCTGTAGAAATGTTTGGCGATAAAGATACTGTAACTTATAAAGTGAAATGTGAAAATTTTGTAAAAAATAAACCTATGTTCTCAATTCGGGATCATACTATTCACAACTATCATTATCTTTGTTTAAAATAGAATAAAATGAACGTAGAGCAAATATATACTGGTTGTCTTTCGCAAGGTGCCTATTACATTGAAAGTGACGGAGAAGTAGCAATTGTTGACCCCCTAAGGGAAACTAAGCCTTATTTGGAAAGAATAAAACGTGATGGCGCTACTTTAAAGTATATTTTTGAAACTCACTTTCATGCCGATTTTGTTAGTGGTCACCTTACACTTTCGGAAAAAACAGGAGCTCCAATTATTTATGGACCAAATGCAAACCCATCCTTTGACGCAATAATCGCTGAAGATGGACAGGAGTTTAAGCTTGGAAAGATTACAATAACTGCAATCCATACTCCGGGACATACCATGGAAAGTACAACCTACCTTTTAAAAGATGAGAATGGTAAGGACTACGCTATTTTTAGTGGGGATACGTTGTTTCTCGGGGATGTTGGAAGACCGGACCTCGCACAGAAAGGTGATGAGATAACTCAGGAGGATCTTGCCGGAATGTTATACCATAGCCTCCGAAATAAAATTATGCCTTTGCCAGACGATGTGATCGTTTACCCGGCGCACGGTGCGGGTTCAGCTTGCGGGAAAAACATGATGAAGGAAACAGTAGATTCTTTGGGAAATCAGAAGTCTATGAATTATGCTTTAAGAGCAGATATGACCAAGGAGGAGTTTATTTCTGAAGTCACTGAGGGGCTTTTGCCTCCACCTTCGTATTTCCCATTAAACGTTAAGATGAATCGCGAAGGATACGATTCAATAGATGAAGTTCTAAATAGGGGAACAAAACCATTAACTCCTGAAGAATTCGAACAACTCGCCAATACAGGTGCCGTCGTATTAGATGTTAGACATCAAAGTGAATTTATTAAAGCGCATATTCCAAGATCTATTTTCATAGGGATCGATGGCGGATTTGCTCCATGGGTGGGAGCCTTGATCGCGGATACCGAACAACCAATTTTACTAGTTGTTCCTGAAGATAGAGAAGAAGAAACAGTTACCCGGTTATCTCGTGTTGGTTTTGACAAAACTCTGGGATTCCTGGAAGGTGGTATAAATGCATGGAAAGATTCGGGAAGATCTGTAGATAGCCTTGAATCTGTTTCGGCAGAAACCTTAAAAGAAAAACTAGACCATAATGTGCCTGTCTTCGATGTGAGAAATAATAATGAATACAAAACATCGCATATTCCGGAAGTAAAACACACTCCCTTAAGCGAGCTTAACGAATATTTGGAAGAATATCCGGAGAACGAACCTTTCTACGTGCATTGTGCAGGTGGATACCGTTCTGTGATCGCAGCTTCTATTTTAAAAAGTCGAGGTATTCACAACGTGATCGATGTTGCGGGAGGCTTTAAAGACATAAAAGAAGTTGGAATTCCGGTTGTTTCCTAAAAGAGATTATTTTTATCAAACAATTAAGTCTTTTATTCTGAATTTTCAGAAGTGAAAGACTTTTTTCATTTAAAGGGTTTTACCTTTAACTCTTAAGGGGATAAACCTGTTTTTTTCTGAAATGTATTAGACTGAGCCTTACATTTAATATATTTATATGAATAATATAGCGTAAGTTTAAACGATCTGATATGGATAATTACCCTGTTAACGATAGTTCCAATGAAATTATCCTCGAGGTTAAAGCGGGGACAGTTGGTATTTGTGAATCCCGTGTGTACATTCAAATTGAAGGTAGTTTTGTGAAGATAATTACTTCAGAAGAAATGAATAATGGAAATATACCGCCATTTAAAATTGAGATCAATAAGAATCTCATTTCTACATTCGTTCAAATTAGAAGTGTTTTAAATTTTAGTAATGTAGAAGAAGGTGAAACCAGAAAGAAGGCTATTGAAACAACTTCGCTTGGTTATACTCTAAATGGTGGTCCGGAGGGTGAAAAGCAGTTTGTCGCTCAAGGGCTGGATATTCTCGTAGTTAGTGATACAAAAGTTGTGATAACCAAATTAATAAAGTTCACATGAAACGCATTTGCTGGATCATATCGATTTTAATTATTTCTATTGCAATACCCGCTACTGCTCTGGCTCAAGAATTAGGGAAAGAAGTTTCTGTATTTGATCTCGAAATGCCAAATAACCCGGCATTCATCCTACTTGACAATGCACCGTCTGTTATTCAGCGTCCAAATTCAAGTAAGGCTATAGGTACTACTTTACTTCAGGACATTGCTTCCGATGGAGTTCTAGATAACATCGCGCTCGAAGTAACTCCTTTTTGGCTCTCTAAGAATCCCAACCGATCGGCATTGAAATATTATGGAGTCGATGCTAGTAAGAATCAGAAGTATTTTTCAAAACTAAAATTAGCGTCCTTTTCTGGAGCTTATGTAAAGGAACCTAGCGATATTATTAATGTTTCTTTTGGTGGTCGTGCAACCTTATTCGAAATCAAACGGAAAACAGATATTGATGATTATTTCGAAGCTTACCATGGAATTTATGAGATCATTTCTAATATTGGAGATCTTTTAGAAGAGGAATTTGATAAAGAGAATCCAATTCCAACTTGTGAAAATGGAGAAACAGAGGAAGAATGCAAAAAACTCCGTGAAGCCTACAATCTAAAACTCAAGGAATTCACCAACTCGATCGAAGATCCGAAATTTAAACAAAAGAAGATCGATGAGAAATCGAAAGCCACGGGTTGGGAAGAGAAAATGCAAGAGATCATTAAAAGGAAACCACTTTTGGCAATTGACATTGCCGCAGCATACAACCAACGATTCTACAATGATGAATTTAATAATAATGGTTTTGGCCGATTTGGAGTTTGGGGAACACTGGCACTTTATCCAAATATCGAAGATCATAAATTTTTAAATCTTTATGTCTTTACCAGATATCTTGTGGAGGGCGACGCTTCGCGTCAAATCATTACAACTAATGACGATAGGTTCAATGCTTTTGATCTTGGCATAAAAGGAGAATTGGAATTTGATAGAATAACCCTGGGCTACGAATATATTAATCGAAGTGGGGATCTGGAAGGATATCGATCTGCCGGAACGATTAAGTATGAAATGTCTGAAAATATATTTTTAACCGGTGCCTTTGGAAATAATTTTGAAGAAAATGATGATCTAATAACTCTCTTCGGAATTCAGTGGGGATTAAACAACCCCATTCAAAGTGTTGGTATTAGCGAATAATACTTACTGAGTTGGTTGGGAAGTTTCAAAGTGAATAGTAAACTGCTCTACCTCTGAAGCCCCTCTTCCGGATGTTGAATAATCACTAATATAGACATTGGTAAGTCGGTTCACCGAGTGCCCACCATTATTTAATTGTAGAAAAACATAAGCTTCATTATAAGTGCTTCTCGAATTCGCCGCTTGCTTGAGTTTTTTGGATAAACGATCTGTTTTCTTGGTTACCACATAGGTGTTTGACTGTAAATTAGCACTTTCCAGCGTCATTTTAGTGGTTTCTGACTTTGAGTCTAATTTAGGAATTGAAAGTCCGAGATCCTGAGTAAATCCCATCGCACTGAATAAAACGAAAACAATAAGGAAACAAAACTTTTTCATGAGAAGTTATTTAGAACTGAAAGATACAATTTTGTCTTTAACTTTTAAATTATCACCGCTTAAAAATGAAATCACATAAATACAAAAAAAACCGCACCGGAATTTCCGGTGCGGTTCTCACAAACTTTAAGGAGGGTTTTTAGCTCCAGTTATCGGCAAGGTCTTCAAGAGATTTTACCTTTGAAACCGTTGATCTTATTTCGTTTAATTGGTTGTTTAAAACCGAATTAATTTGTGGAGGAAACCTGTTGTCTTTTAACTTTTCCTCATATTCTTCTAAACTTGCTTTTTCTCCACGGATGCACTCTTCCAGAACAGCTTCATCATCATTTCCGGTAAATGCAGTTTTAACATCGATCCATGTGCGGTGTAGGCTCCCTGTAGTACTTCCGCTCTCTTTGGGCTTTTCGTTTAGATTTCTAATTTCCTGATCTAATTCGGTGGCAAAACGATTATGCTTTACAGCCTGATGTTTTAAAAATTCCTTTAGTTGTCCATTTTTCGCATTTTCAACTGCTTTTTTAAAACCTTTTTCAGCGTCGTAATTTTTCTCTAACAATCCTTGTAAATTGTCGACCAAATTATCGTGAATGTTCTCTTTTGCTTCTTCTCTAGTTGTTTTCATAGTTTTTATTTTTATAATTTTCTTACGACTAATTTACAATATCATAAGAGCTATTTGTATTATAGAAATCCTAATTGAGATGAGTTTAACAAAAGGTGTTAATGAACTATCAATTTTTTTGATGAACTACCATTTCGGCTTTATATTTATTGTAGTATTTTGGAGATAGGAATTTTCAATGTTGCAAAATTTGTTTACCTATTCTAAACGCAATAGGCCTTTAATATTATTCAGTTTTTATATAATGACTCACACCTATCACATAAACGGAATGACCTGTAACGGTTGCCGAAGCCATGTTGAACAAACGCTTTCAAATGTGGAAGGCGTGACCAATGTTACAGTTGACCTCGAAAAATCTGAGGCGATCATAGAAATGGATTCTCATATACTTATTGATACGTTTCAGCAAGTATTAAAAGAAGGTGGTGGTCGATATAGCATTTATGATCAAGGTGATCATCCTCAACATATTAAAGAAAAGAATAAAGTGCAACCCAAAGGAAAAGGTACAGGGACCTTCTATTGTCTCATGCATTGCGAAGGTGATAAGACCTACAATAAACCCGGCGATTGCCCTGTCTGCGGGATGGATCTGGTCGAAGAGCAAAATTTGAAGGCGACACAGACAGAACAATGGACGTGTCCAATGCATCCCGAAATTATTAGGGAAGAATCCGGGTCTTGTCCAATATGCGGCATGGACCTCGTGCCCAAACAACCCGATGTTTCTTCCGAAGTTAAAACTTATAAAAAGCTCCTCAAAAAATTCTGGTTGGCTGTGGCATTTACTATTCCCATCTTTCTCATTGCTATGAGTGAAATGATACCTAACAATCCACTTTATAAACTCATGGATCAGAAAGTATGGAACTGGATTCAGTTTGGTCTTTCCATTCCTGTGGTTTTCTACGCAACCTGGATGTTTTTTGAACGCGCCTACCGAAGTATAAAAACATGGAACCTAAATATGTTCACCCTTATTGGTATTGGTGCCGGAGTGGCGTGGCTCTTTAGTGTTTTCGGACTGTTATTTCCGGATTTTTTTCCTTCTCAGTTTAAAACCGAAGCGGGCGCAGTTCATGTTTATTTTGAAGCTGCAACTGTTATACTCACTTTAGTATTAATGGGGCAAGTGCTCGAAGCCCGGGCTCATAGTAAAACTAATTCGGCAGTAAAGGAATTACTGAAATTGGCTCCCAATAAAGCAATACGTGTAGTCGATGGAAAAGAAGAAGAAGTATCTATAGACAAAATACAAAAAGGAGATGTACTAAGAGTTAAACCGGGAGATAAAATACCTGTGGATGGTTCTGTTAAAGAAGGAAATACTTCTGTAGATGAATCTATGATTTCGGGAGAGCCTATACCCGTTACTAAAAATGAAGGCGATAAAGTGAACAGCGGTACTATTAATGGGAATCAGTCTTTTTTAATGACAGCCGAAAAAGTAGGCAGTGAGACCTTACTTTCACAAATCATCCAAATGGTAAATGATGCAAGTAGGAGTAGAGCGCCTATTCAAAAGCTGGCAGATAGGGTTTCAGGTTATTTTGTCCCGATAGTGGTTATTATTTCGGTCCTCACCTTCGCAGTTTGGGCAATTTGGGGACCCGAACCGGCATATGTATATGCGTTGGTAAATGCTATCGCAGTGCTCATTATTGCATGTCCGTGTGCCCTCGGACTCGCAACGCCCATGTCAATTATGGTGGGCGTTGGAAAAGGCGCACAAAACGGGGTACTGATTAAAAATGCGGAGGCTCTCGAAAAAATGGACAAAGTAGATACTCTTATCGTAGATAAAACAGGAACTATCACCCAAGGCAAACCTACCGTAGAAAAAATAGGCGTCCTGGGAGATCGGTATAACGAAAGTGAAATTCTACATTTTATTGCTTCTATTAATAGCTCAAGCGAACATCCACTCGCAGAAGCGACGGTTAAGTACGGAAAGGAACATGATGTAAAACTCTCTAAAACCAACAATTTTAATGCGGTAACCGGGAAGGGAGTAGAAGGATCAGTAGATGATAAGAAACTGGCGCTCGGAAATGTAAAAATGATGGAATATGCCAAAGCTGAAATTTCAACCGCGATGGAAACAGAGGTGCAAGCGTTTCAGAAGAAAGGAAAAACCGTGTCTTATTTAGCCATTGATGGTCAGGTTTCCGGATATGTAGTTATTGGAGATAAGGTAAAGAAAACAAGTGCTAAGGCAATAAAGACACTACAGGACAAAGGTATTTCGGTAGTAATGCTCACAGGAGATAATCACGATACCGCACAGGCAGTGGCTCAACAATTAGGGCTTGCACACTTTAAAGCCGGAATGCTTCCGGAAAATAAATTGGAGGAGGTTAAAAAACTACAAGAGCAAGGCAAAGTAGTTGCAATGGCGGGTGATGGTATTAACGATGCTCCCGCACTGGCGAAAAGTGATGTTGGAATCGCCATGGGGACCGGAACAGATGTAGCAATAGAAAGTGCTATGATCACCTTGGTCAAAGGCGATTTGCAAGGCATCGTAAAAGCGAGAAATTTAAGTGATGCTGTGATGAAGAACATTAAACAGAACCTGTTCTTCGCATTAATCTACAACACGCTAGGGGTGCCTGTTGCTGCAGGGGTGTTGTTTCCAATATTCGGACTCTTACTGTCGCCAATGATCGCGGCAATGGCTATGAGTTTTAGCTCGGTTTCTGTGATCGCCAACGCTTTGAGATTAAGAACAATTAAATTATAACTTTTAAATAAAATAACTATGGAAAATTCAAAAGAACACAAAAAAGGAAATTACAGAACATTTTTTATCATGCTCGCTTGTTCATTTGTTGCCATGTACATCACTATGTATTTGAACACCTATACAATAGATCATGTTTATTTTAGTCTTACACGTTTTTATATGACCTGTTTGGGAATTTCGGCAATGGCAGTAATAATGTGGTTTTTTATGCGAAAAATGTACAATGATAAAAAGAAGAACATCGCAATTCTTGCGGGTAGTTTTATATTATTTATTGCAGCTTTGGGCTTGGTTAGAACGCAAAAACCCATTATAGGCGATGTGCTATGGATGGAAGCAATGATCCCACATCATTCCATCGCGATTTTAACCAGTGAACGAGCAGATATAAAAGATCCGGAGGTAAAAAAACTTGCTGAAGAAATCATCAAAGCACAACGAAAAGAAATCGCAGAGATGAAGGCAATGATAAAGCGTTTGGAAGGCGAATAATTTTTTAGGCGCTCGGGCGGGCTATTCGTTGCAATCTTTGTGCGCGTGCCTTGCACAAAGGATTTACACTGCTATCCCTAGCGCAGTTTAATACATAAATTAATTAATTAATTGAACTATGAATAAGAACATTATATATTTAAGTTTGGCAGTGATCATCGGACTTTTACTCGGTTGGCTCCTATTTGGTGGAAATGGAGAGGATTCGAACATGACTAAAGCTGAGACGGAGTTATCCGGTTCACACGATCATTCGGAAGAAACTATCGCTCAACAATGGACATGTTCTATGCATCCACAGATCATGCAACCTGAGCCTGGCGATTGCCCTATCTGTGGGATGGATCTTATTCCTGCTGAATCCGGATCTGAAGGACTCTCGATGAACGAGATTAAAATGACGCAAAACGCAATGGCTCTTGCTAACATCCAAACCACCGTGGTGGGAAGTGGACTCACTTCTAAGGAGGATGGAACGCTCATTTTGTCGGGTAAAATTGCCGCAAACGAAGAAAACAATTCGGTTCAGGCTAGTTATTTTGAGGGGCGTATTGAGCAGCTCAATGTAAATTATGACGGACAAAAGGTGAATAGAGGTCAGTTGTTGGCAACGATCTATGCACCTACATTGGTCGCTGCACAACAAGAGCTGATAACAGCTTCGGCTATAAAAGAATCACAACCAGCTCTTTACACGGCAGTTCGCAATAAATTAAAGAACTGGAAACTTTCAGAGAACCAAATTAATGCTATTGAGTCTTCCGGAAACGTACGTGACAATTTTCCAATTTATGCAACAGTTTCGGGAACCGTTTCCGAAGTAATGGCGAGAGAAGGTGACTATGTAAAACAAGGACAACCTTTATTAAAGGTGAGTAATTTGAATTCGGTGTGGGCAGAATTTGATGCCTATGAAAATCAAATTTCAGACTTAGGAAAAGGACAGAAGATTAAAGTTATCACAAATGCCTATCCTAATGAAGTGTTTAATGCAACTGTCTCATTTATTGATCCCATTCTTGACGATGCTACCCGTACGGTTACAGTACGAGCAACATTACCTAATCGAGATGGGATATTTAAACCGGGAATGTTTGTAACGGCCGAATTCGAAGGTACAGCCCAAATGAATTCTGAAATAATAAGCATTCCGGCTAGTGCTGTATTGTGGACAGGAGAAAGATCGTTGGTGTATGTAAAAACTAATCCTAATGAACCCGTTTTCGAAATGCGTAAGGTATTAGTTGGTAAGCGCAATGGCGAAAGCTATAGTATAACGGAAGGACTAAAGAGTGGTGAAGAGATTGTAACTAACGGAACGTTTACTGTAGATGCCGCAGCACAATTGCAAGGTAAGAAGTCTATGATGAACAAGGGGAAGAAAGAGAATACGGAAGAAAGAACAGAGATGAAAGTAGAATTACCTGTGGCGGTTCAAAATAAATTGAAAGAATCTCTTGATAGTTACTTTAATATGAAGAATGCCTTTGTTGAAAGTGATCCGGTTCAGGTTTCAATGTTTGCTAAAGCGCTATTAAAGGAGATAGAATTGATCGATTTAAACAATTTGGGCAGCATGGAAATTTCTCACTTTAGAGAGATATTAAATATGTTAGAGGCAATTTCAAAGAATGATAATATTGAAAATCAACGGGCGCATTTCGTTATCCTGAATGAAAATATTGTCCCGCTTACTTTACCCATTAGCACGATGGAAGAAAAAATTTACCTACAAAGATGCCCCATGGCAAATAACAATAAAGGCGCTTTTTGGCTCAGTAGAGAAAAAGAAATTCGCAATCCATATTTTGGCGACGCTATGTTAAGCTGTGGAGAAGTAAAAGAAATAATAGATTAACAAATTTAATTTTAATATAAACTATAGAAAAAATGAAGAAATTATTAGTTGGATTAAGTCTTATAGCTGCATTTGCGGTTATAGGCTGTAAAAATGAAACAAAAGAGGTGGAAACTTCTAAAGAGGTAGCACTTACAGAATATCAATGCCCTATGAAGTGTGAAGGGGATAAAACTTATACCGATAAGGATACTAAATGTCCTGTGTGTGGAATGAAGTTAAAGGAGGTGGAACATGTAGAGGTTCATGCAGATCACGAAAATTAATAGAATTAAAGTGCGTTTATCCAGAATCTGGATAAACGCACTTAACCGAATTTCCTTCTCTAAAACATAAAGAATTAATTGATCACTACCTTAAAGGTTCGTTTCTTGTATCTTTCAGACAGAGTAACGAGCAGGTAAACTCCCGCTTTGTAGTTCGAAAAATCTATTGTAAGAGTATTTTGGCTGTTATTGGTATATTCTGTAATTTTTCTACCATTTAAATTGTAGATATCAATATATTTTACAGCTTCTATATTAATTAGGCGATAAGAATTATTTGTTTTCAACTTAATTAATTTCACTTCAGCAAGTGGATCATTGAATTCATCGTTCTGGAGAATAATAACCGGCTCACAACCATTGATAGAGTCCAGATTAGTATAAAATAACTCACCATTTTTAAAAGAACAACTCAGATGTCCTACACCGTTAATATTCGGGTCACCACTCGGGGCATTAATAAGGGATAAGGAACCGGCGCCTTCAACCCAAACTGCGTTAGTAGTACTTATTGTATTAGAGGGTGATGGTGACAGATAGAAATGACGATACTCATTCCCATCAAACAAAGGCCTGGGTATGATAGAATCCACTTTATAGTAGCCGGCATTTTCTGGAAAGGGAGAAATTGGGTTTTTCATATCTATCGAATATCCAATGCTCAAAGAAAAGTCGTAAAGAAGATATTCATTGTTTCCGGAAGAGCTTACAATATTCATATATACTTTTCTATTGGCAAGTTCTTCTCTCATTAGAAAAGTTCGGGAGATGTAGTGGAATCCATCTAAAACTTTGTAATCATTATTATCTACAATTGTGTCGCCGTTAGTGTAGTAAACATCGGTAAGGCAACCGGAAAAGCAAGATGTTACATGCCACTCATTATAATTATTTAACAAGGGGGTGTAGTCTTGTCCCATAACTGTGAAAGTGTTGAATATAAGTAAAATTAAGAGCGATTTTCTCATTTAGATAGTTTTAGAAACCCAGTAATAACAAATATCGCAATATTTAATTTAATGATTTAATGAGCATCGTCTGTTGACTTAAAAATGTTTATTTTATACCGTATTTAGGTTCTGCTCGTTGATTCCTAAAGGAAATCATGGGATTCTTTTTTATATAGTCAAAAACTGGATAGAGGATATTAAATTGGATGGTTTACATTTTCTCATTCTTACCTTTCAGATCATACCTAAAAATGACTTTGGTCCCCAATTATGCGTAATTATAGTCAAACCAAATATTAGATTTTCTCAAACTAATACAGTCATTAAGAGAAGCTTTTATTCAAAGTCATCATTTTGTTAGTGGATGGATAAGCTGATCTAAACCACAACTATTTATAGTAGGTTCTATAGATGGAATAACGGTCAATTAAGGTTATCTAAGTTCCTTGATATTAGGATGAAGAGATGCGATAAAAGTAATTAATTTCTAGATCAAATATCAATCAAAAAATCCGGACAGTAAATTGGAATAATAAAGAAAACAAATAATAAAAACAAGATTGCCCAAAGTACCCACATTAAAAGTGGGAAAGTAATTAGGTCACCTTTAGATTTGAGACGGATTGAATGAGCTATTAATCCATGAATACCAAGGCTGAATAACAAAAAGTTGATACTGGAGGAGATAATTAGAAAGCTTTGGGAATATGATGCTTTAGTTATAAAAAGATAAAAGGCTAAAGCGATAGAAATTACAATAATTATTCTGAATATTCTTCTGGACATTTTACGATTGTTTTAGATTTTTTATATATGAAATATGCCATAATTTTTCGCATTAAAACTTATCAAAGGAATCTTCCCGTAAGTTTCTAACTTTTTAACGAGATCTCTATGAAACAGCTTCGCTGTCAAGCTTTTTTCTTCTCGTTCTAACATAGCGATCAAATCGGCATCAGCGTCTCCTAGATATAATTTGAGTTCATGAAATACATCTTCAGAATAAATAATATCTAACTGGAAGTTATTGTAGTCAATATATTTCCGAATTTTATCCTCTATCATTTTCTTTTGGTTCGATCCATTTTTTTCTTCCAATGGAGAAATATGAACAATCTTAATTTTAGCTTCAAAAGGTTTCATAATCTCTACTAACTTAAGCAGTGCACCAATGTCTTCTTCTTCAAAATCTGAGGCATAAACTATGTTTTTAATGGTTCTATGACTTGAGTCTTCTGGAATGGTGATTACTGGACAAGGAGATGTGTCAATGAGTTGTTTTGCAGTTTTTCCCATGATGATCTCTCGTAATCCACTTCCACCTTTCATACCTGTAACAACTACTAAGGAATTAATTTCATTGGCTTTAGCTATTATTCCGTCAGTTACCGACTTACTTTCAACAGCACTAATTCTGATATCTATTTTTCTTAAGTCCGTTTCCAAATGTGTTTCACAGAAACTTTTAAGCTTTGACTGATGCTTCTTTCTTGTATCTCCTTCGATATCAGGAAATGGATCTTGTGCTTTTAGGCTAAGATCGTCTAACATGGTAGGGTAGTCAAAAACATGAATTACGTCTAAAGTAGCATGAATGGTTGTACTTAATAAATATGCATACTTTAATGCAGCAACTGAATTTTTAGAGTAATCGGTAGCGTATAATATTGTCTTCATTTTGCGCCTAGTGGTTTATAATTAAATGCTAAGTTAAATCGTATTAAACTAATAATAAATGACTTATATCAGTTAATGGATTCTTGTATATGACCTTTGTCATATGTTCAGAAGAGTTGTTTTATTACTTTTATCAACTAAATACTTTAATTATAATTATCTAAAAACTGAATTTAAGAGAATTGTTTATATAAAGCATATTAGCTATGATAACGTAATATGTTCTCTAAGCGGTTTAAACAAAATATACCTTATGAAGGATTTACATAACGTACTAACTAAAATTACCCAGCTCACCACAAATATTGAAACCAATTACCCGGAACTTTATCGCTCTTTAGAGGAAAACCCGTTAACGTTACCTGTTAGCAAATACCCACATGTAGATAAAAGTATCTTACAGGAATATCTGGAGAGTTTGAAACAATTACTTAAACATCATTTACAGACACATAAGAAAAATATATAGCTAATGGGAGAGATAGCGACATCAAACAGACAAATTACTTTATTCTACAGTTCAAAATCAGTTAGAGCAAAACAAACTTTGGCGTATGCTAAGGCGGAGGGGTTGCCTCTTCAGGAAGTAGATATTCTGAAAAAAAAACTTACAGGAACTCAAATAATTGAACTTGCAGTTAGATTACATTTAGAAGTTAAAGATCTGGTCAATCAGGAACATCCTTCATATACTTCACATTTTGATCATCACAATTTTTCCACAAACGATTGGATAAAAATGATACAACACAATCCGGATATCATGAAACAACCTATTGCAATGCGAGGAGATATTACCATTTTGGTGGAAACTCCTACCGATATTGTTAAAATTTAAAAAGGAAAACTATTAAATACTTATAAAGATGATTAAAGACTATTCAAAAAACTATAATGACCTTACAAAGTTGATGGGAGAATTAGGAGAAAAAATTCCCGCGACCATGAAATCTTTCGGTAATTTACATAATGCGAGTACTTCCGAAGGTGTGTTGTCAACAAAATTTAAGGAGCTAATCGCATTAGGTATTGCAATTACGGTTAGGTGTGATGGATGTATTGCCTTTCACGTACATGATGCATTAAATGCGGGAGCTACTTCCGAAGAAATAATCGAAACTATTGGTGTGGCCGTAATGATGGGTGGAGGGCCGGCCGTAGTTTATGGTTGTGAAGCGATGGAAGCATTAAGGCAATTTATTGTTTTAGAACCTTAATTTCAAGTCGAATGAATAGATTTTGTAAAGCCTAGATGATATGAGATACAGTTCTCTAATTTTGTTTTTATTTTCCGTGCTTGTTATTGGATGTAAATCACATGTTTTACCACCTGATTGTGAGCTTTCAGAAATCGAAAAAGATGCTTTTCCTACACGTGAATATTCAGTGCAAGCTGTACTGTGGCAACAGCATTCCGCAGAGTATCGCGCTTTGGCATATCAAGCTTTTAATTTGGCTAAAATTCGTTTAGATAATATTCTAGATAAAGCAACAGATGCTAAAATCCCACTAGCAATAGTAACCGACATAGATGAGACAGTTTTAGACAATAGTCCTTACAGTGGAAAACAGATTGAGTTAAATGAAGAATATTCAGCGTTAAGATGGAAGGAATGGGTAGAAGAGAAAAAAGCAAAGGCTGTGCCAGGAGCTTTTGGTTTTTTGCATTATGCAAAAAATAGAGGAGTCGAAATATTTTATATTTCTAATCGATCGATAAATCAAAAAAAGGAAACTATTGAAAATTTGCAGATAGTTGGATTCCCATACGCTGATAATGAGCATGTCTTATTAAAAGATACTGCCAGGGATAAAGAAGCTAGGAGGGATGAGGTAATTAAATCTCACGAAATTGTATTATTTCTAGGTGATAATTTGTCTGATTTCACGAACATCTTTGATAACCGAACTACAGATGCAAGAAACAAAAGTGTTGATAGCTTGGAAAGTGCTTTTGGTAAGAAATTTATTGTGTTACCCAACCCAATGTATGGAGATTGGGAAACAAAAGGTATTTTAGAAGGGAAATATCACTGGACAACTTTTCAGAAAGATTCTATTCGTCGTAAAAAAATAAAATCTTACTAAATTAAATTCTTAAAATTAACTTTTTTTAGATTTGTACTTAGAGCTTATACGGTAGTTTCTCCGTTAATTATTTTTTGTCGACAGGATATCGATTAAAAAAACTCACCTGTAATGCTTTTTTAGCATCTGTTAATAGCTGTGTAACTTCTTCTACCGTATTATTTCTTATTTCAGCGATTTCTTGGAGATCTAGGTGTTGTTTCGTATATAACTCGAAGACATTACGAAGTGCAAATGGGAGATTAAGTAATACCATCGCAATATGTCTTTCAACCTGTTCTTTACTTAAGTTTGCATCAATTTTTTCGCACATTGCTTTCTCATCATTTTCTACAAATACATGGTCTAATGTGTAGTCATTATGGTTATATGACATATCATCTAGTTCTTCAATTAAAAGTAAATCTCCTCCACCATCTGTACTATATTTTTCTTCCATTTCATCCCATTCAGGTTTAGAATAGTCGTCGATATTTTCGAAAAAAATATCATCAAACTCTTCTTCTACAATAATATCGTCAAGCAATTGGTTGGTTTTTTTAAACAACCATAGATAGAATTTTTTTTCACCCGCAACTTCTTCTATGTTATCATATATTTCTATAAAAAGTTGATCTATAATATCATCTGCTTTGAATTTGTTTTTTGAAAAGTGTCCTTTTTTTATAGCCGTATTCAATTGATCATTAACGTACTTTCTTATTTCGGGCATTATTTTCAATACTAATGCATTAAAGGAAGATCTATCCCCCTCCCTTTTTAATTGAATAAGGTTAGGATAAGTTTCGGTTACGAAAACACGAAACTCTCTCTTGTCTTGGTAAATAGAAACATTCGTTTTCATAGTATATAAAGTTTACTAAATGAGTAGCGTAAAGGTGCAAAAAGTGTGCTTGAGATAACATGATATAAATCATTTTACTAAAATTTCAAATTAAAACGCGTAATCCAAATCTGGAAATTATATGCTATACCTTGGTTACTGCTTCGCACTTAAAGTTTATTGTGTTTGGTGTTCAATAAGTTTAATTTAAACTTGCTGTCATTAAGTGCTTTTATCGTCGTAGTGTAGCCCAGGTTAAAAATAGCATCAATCTTATTCATCTCAAAAGTAGGGTAATTCACTAATTCTTCAGGGTAAATAACCATATCACAGTCTATAAATTTCGACATCGACTCTGCAGCAACTTTAATTTTATAAGCTCTTTGAACAACAGTATAGGAGTGTTTTAAATCTTTGATATCAATCTTTTTTAGAGGGTTTACGTAAACACCGATAATTTTATCACAACGCTTTTTTAGTGGCTCTACCGGAAAGTTATTTAGTATTCCTCCATCGATATAGAATTTCCCATTAATTTCAGTAGGGGTGAATACACCGGGAAAAGAAGCAGAAGCTATTATTGGTTTTATGAGTTGCCCTTTGCTAAATACTTTCAAGGTTCCATCAACAATATTTGCTGCGGTAATATATAATGGTATTTCCAATGAATCAAAACTATCGTTTTGAAAAAATACTTTTAGGTCATCATAGAATTTTTCTGTATCAATGAATCCAGGTTTTTTTCGGGCATATCTATTTGTTTGAAAAATTGAAATGGATTTAAAAAAGTACAATATTTCTGACCAACTTACGCCTGCTGCATATAAACCTCCTACAATAGCGCCGGCACTAGTGCCTGCAATATGTGTAGGGAATATGTTATTTTCTTCTAATGCTTTAATAACACCTATATGGGCAGCTCCTCTCGCTCCGCCTCCAGATAATACCAATCCTATATTCATTTTTAAAATGTATTTAGTTTTAACAAAACTATTCAGTTAATAATAGGTAAATAATGATTCTTATCAGTTTATTATAGAATGGGGCTGAATACTTTTGCTAGGCCTTCCTTTAATCGTTCTACTTTTGATCTATTTAGAAAGAGTTCATAGTTTACCTGACTGCTTTTTTCGCAATACATTAAGAATTCTTCTTTTAAATCTGTGGAGATCTTATTATCATAAATTAAAGCATTAACTTCATAATTTTGTTCAAAGCTCCTAATGTCTAAATTTGCCGTTCCGATAGAGGTTAGTGCATCATCCGATATAATGACTTTACTGTGTAAAAAACCATCTGGATATAAGTAAATTTTAACTCCGGATTCCAGTAGGCTTTCAAAATGAGAACGTACATTCCATTTAACTAAAAGGCTGTCCGAATTCGTAGAAAGAAGTAGCCTAACATCAACACCACTCATCGCTGCAACCTGTAGCGCTTCCATTAAAACTTCACCAGGAATAATGTATGGGTTTGTAATATAAACATACTTTTTTGCACTATTTATTATTGAGAAATAGAGCTGATGAATGGAAGAAAAATTGGAGTCGGGACCACTAGCCACTATTTGCGCCACAGTATTTCCGGGAGCATGTTGTTTGTAAAAGTATTGGCTGTTTAATAAATTTTCTGTACCACTAGCAAAGCTCCAGTCCATCGCAAAAACGGCTTCCAAACTATTTACTACATCACCCTTTAGTTGTAAGTGCATATCGTACCAAGTTCCTAAAATAGAATCTCCTTTGATATATTTGTCGGATACATTAATTCCACCCGTAAACCCCACTATACCATCCACGATAATTATTTTTCTATGGTTTCTATAATTAATAGAGGAAAGGAGTCTGTGTAATCGCATTGGCAAAAAGCTATAAACCTGAATTCCTGATGCTTTGAGACTATTAAGGTACCTATTACTTAGAGTGTGGCTCCCTAATGAATCATATAAAAAACGGACTTCTATCCCTTCATCAGATTTACGTTTCAATATAGACCTGAATTTCTCAGCTAGATCTCCTTCTTCAAAAATATAATACTGGATATGGATAAATTTTTTAGCTGATTCTATAGCCTTAAAGATCGCATCAAAAGTGGCGGAACCATTCCTTAATGGGGTTAACTCGTTGCCATCACTAGGTAAAAATTTTGATCCTTTAGTGATTAGCTTAACCAGCCTAATATGTTTTTTAATCGCGTTCGGAAGTTGAATATCTTCCTCGTTATTCAATGAACTATAATAACTGTCAACTTTATCATAGTATTGAGAGATCTCCTTCGTTTTTTTTAACTTATAAAACTTGTTCTTCTTTCTATTGCGTCCAAGAATGAAATAAAATAACATACCACCTACTGGAACGGTAAAAATAGCTAATAGCCATGCTAGCGTTTTAGTGGGTCTTACACCATAAAGCAATAATTTTCCCATTAAAACGAATGCCAGAAGAAAATATAAAATAATAGCTAGTGTCATGGTTTAATGTTCCTTTGTTGCTATAATCTCAAATTTAACCAGACCACCATCAATGAGGGCTCTCTTAAGTGCCCCCTTTTGGTAGTAATATACATTTTCATTACCCTTTGAGTTTACCTTTTTATAAGCATGATTTCCCATAGAGATTATGGCATTGAAATTGCCATTTTGTTCCGAATATCATTTGCTAATATTCACAGGTTCTTTAAAATATAACATAATAGAGGAATATGAGATCGAATCTTCGAGAATTTTCTTCGACCTATTAGTTTCTACAATTTGATACTTCGTCTTCACCCATTGAGTCAAAGTTTCGGTGTGTGGTTTATCGTTTACAGTAATTTGAACACTGGATTTTTCCAGTGAGCCGTTGTTAAAAATCACGTCATATGTATAGAATACATGAACTGTTGTTATAATTCGGGTTTGAATATTCGTTGCACTTTGATAATATGTTTTGGAATTTTTAGTGCTTCTTGTGGCTGTTAAATTTCCAATTATTTTTGAATTATATACTACATCAAAGTGCATATTTTCTTCCGAAGCATTTATAGAATTCAAAGAAGGAATGAAAAAACTTATAAAAATGATATATAGTAGCATAAAAGGACTTAAAATTACATCGCAAAGTACCTTATTTAAACAAAAAGAACCATGATCTAAGTCATTTAAGGGTTGTATCTATAACTAACTTTTAATTAATTAAGAAGAATTATATAATTAGTAATGTAAGAAGTGGAAATAATAAAAGAATAAATTCAGACAGCCACGATGCCAAGAAGTTGATATTAAACTTAACTTTTAAAGCTTTAGTAACTCGAGAAATAATAATTTTACGAACGATTTCATTAGAAGATGGTTGGTTTTGACTTGGTATGTATCATTTTTTATGTCTGTGAACACTTCCAAGTCTATCTCATTTTTGTATCATAAGTATTGGCTTGAGAAGGACAATTACAAATTATACGGGAAGTTTATATAAAACGGATGAAAAATGAGCTTACCACGCTTTCGCTCAATGATCTCTATAAGGTATGCACTACAAACATAGAAACCGCAAATAAGTTAAAGCGTATTTACCTTTTTATTCTCCTTCATATCACTCGTGCAAGCTTGGTTCATTTCGGAAAATAAAAAACCCACAACTTGCGTTGTGGGTTTCCTTTTGCGGAGAAAGAGGGGTTACCTCCCTGCCATCGGTGATCCCAAGAAGGTATCCAATACAAACATAGAAACCACAAATACGTTAAAGCGTATTTAGCTTTTTATTCTCCTTTATATCACTCAAGCAAGCTTGGCTCATTTCGGAAAATAAAAAACCCACAACTTGCGTTGTGGGTTTCCTTTTGCGGAGAAAGAGGGATTCGAACCCCCGGAGGTGTGACCCTCAACAGTTTTCAAGACTGCCGCATTCGACCACTCTGCCATTTCTCCTTGAGTGCCTCATCAAGCTATTTGCCTGAATGCGGCTGCAAATATAACAACCTTTTTTCATTTAGTAAAGTGTTTTTTTAGATTTTAATTGAAATGAACTTATCACTCCATCAACTTTAAGCCAAATCGTCCAACAAATCATATTATGCCATATATTGCAATGACTTTCAATAGTGTTATTTACTTTACTTATCGCAAAATATTATAATTATCTTTTGCTATTAGTACCTTTACATTTCAAATTTGTAAATGATATCATGACAAAACCAATTTTGGAAAAATTACAGTGGCGATATGCAACTAAGAAATTTGACAGGAATAAAGATCTTTCAGAAGAAAAATTGCAAATTCTTAAAGAATCTTTTAACCTCACTGCAACCAGCTATGGCTTACAACCTTTAAAAATGGTGGTGATCTCGAACCCTGAACTAAAACAGAAATTAGTACCACTCACAATGCAACAAGCTCAGGTTAATGATGCGTCACATGTACTGGTGCTCTGTACCGAAACCGAAATGAATTCAGACTTTATAGAGAAGCATTTCAATAGAGTGGAAGCAACCAGAAATACCCCTAAAGAAATTCTGGAACCTTTTGAGGATTATTTAAAAGTCACTTTTTCGGAAAAAGAGCCTGAAATTATAAAACAATGGATGTCTAAACAAGCGTATCTCGCCATGGGTAACCTGTTAACCGTTTGCGCTATGGAAGATATAGATGCATGCCCTATAGAAGGTTTTGAACCCGAAAAATACGATGAATTATTGGAGCTTGACAAACTCGGACTTCAATCTGTGCTCGTTTTAGCAGTGGGATACCGCGCAGAGGACGATTTCTTCGCGTCACTCGCTAAAGTTAGACGAGGTGTTGACGATGTAATAATCGAATTTAACTAAAAGTCACTTTCATAAAGTCGTAATCTGTTCTTTAAAGTATTCATTTCCTGCTGAAGTAGATCTACGCGCTCCAACAGATTGAAAACAACATCAATTCCTTCGGGATTGATATCCAGATCACGATGCATTCGCACCATTTTCTCAATTTTATATACGGTGTCCCGATGCACAAATTGCCTCTCTTCATATTGTTCTATATGTACGAGTCCGAGTTCACTAAGTTTCGAAATAAAAGTTAAATCGACCTCGTGGGCAGCACAAAATTGTTGTAATGCTATAAATTCTTCCTTTTTCATATTATCTCAATTTTGCTAATTCATTAAACAATTTCGTTTCTTTTTCTGAAAGGTTTTTGGGTATTTGAACCTCATAAGTTATAATTAAATCTCCAAACTGACCTTCTTTCTTGTACACAGGGAATCCTTTTCCTTTCAACTTTACCTTGGTACCATTTTGAGTTCCCGGTTTAACCGAAAGCTTTACTTTTCCGTTAAATGTTGGAATCTCAATGTCTCCACCAAGAACAGCCCGATAAAGATCTAACTTAACCGTATTGTACAAATTGCTTTTGTCTCGTTTAAAGTTGCTGGTATTATTTATCGTGAATTTTAAATATAAGTCACCTTTAGGTCCACCTTGGATTCCTTCTCCACCATGTCCCTTGATCTTGATTACCTGGCCATTTTCAACTCCTGCCGGAATGGTAAGTCTTATGTTTTTTCCATTCACGGTAAGGGTTCTCTTATGAGTAGTATAAACATCGTTGAGGTTTAAAACGAGCTCTGCATTATAATCCTGCCCCTTAAATTTGACATTTCTATTGAAACCGCCTTGCGCAGACCTTCCTCCTCCAAACATACTCTCGAAAAAGTCTGAAAATCCTCCGCCGTCGAAACCTGCATCATCAAAACCTTCGTACGTATACCGTTGTCCAGAACTGCGTTGTTGTCTTTGTTGCTGTTTGGCTCTTTCTATATCATCTGCATGCTTCCAATCCTTGCCATAGGCATCGTATTTTTTACGGTGCTCGGGGTTGCTTAACACTTCGTTAGCTTCATTAATTTGCTGAAATCGTTTTTCGGCATCAGGGTCGTTTGGATTAACATCGGGGTGATACTTTCTGGCTAATTTTCTATATGCCTTCTTTATATCACCTGCGCTGGCACTTTTGTCCAAGCCCAATATTTTATAGTAATCTATATATGACATATTCGTTTTTTCTGGTTATTTCTACTTTTTACATTCATAAAGCAAATGTTACTCCAATTTTTCTTCCAAATAAGAAGGAATATAAATTTATACTAAAACTTCATGTATCCACCTGAGTTTATAACATCACTGAAATATTGTCAGTACATTTTTAGAAAAATAGCGTCATAATGACATGATTTCCTAGAGTGTTGCACGCTGGTATTTTTTTTGTTTAAGATACAACACGACGAAATTAAAGTCGGTTAATAAAATATTAATAACAAAAAAAATAAATAATTATGAAACTAGTAAAAAGAAACAACGGTGCATTTCCAAGTATTTGGGATAGTTTTTACAACGACGACTTTTTTTCAGTTCCGGATATGTTAAAGCCGGGTACAACCGCTCCTGCCATTAACATTAGAAATAACGAAGATGACTTTCTTGTAGAGATGGCAATTCCCGGGATGAAGAAAGAGGATTTTAAAATAGATCTGGACAATAATGTATTGACTATTTCTTCGGAAGAGAAATCTGAACAAGAAGAAACTCAAGATAATTATACGAGAAAAGAATTCAATTATAGTTCGTTTAAGCGATCGTTCACTCTGCCTGAAACAGTGGATGGTGATAAGATCGAGGCCAAATATGAAGCCGGAGTCCTCGGAATTACCATTCCGAAGAAAGAAGAAGCAAAACCGAAGCCACCAAGAGCAATCGAAATTGCATAAGTTAAGAGCGGGATTCCCGCTCTTTTCTTTTTTACCAACTCTTTTAAAAATCACAACGCAACGCTTACCTTTGCCTCACATCTATTTAAAAATTGTAAAAAAATAATACATGCCAGGATTTGAAGTTTTTGGTGCCGAAGAGCGCAAACAAGTAAACGATGTTTTAGAAAGTGGAGTGTTAATGCGATATGGCTTTGACGGCATGCGCAATGGACACTGGAAAGCAAGACAATTTGAAACACTTTTTGCCGAAAGGATGCAGTCTAAACATTGTCAGTTGGTATCAAGTGGCACTTCCGCATTAACTGTTGCATTGGCTTCGGCAGGTATAGGTGCAGGAGATGAGGTGATCATGCCAACTTTTACCTTTGTTGCCAGTTTCGAATCCATTATGATGTTAGGTGCAGTGCCCGTACTAGTGGATATTGATGATACCTTAACACTCGATCCTAAAGCGGTAGAAGCGGCAATTACCTCAAAAACCCGCTGTATCATGCCTGTTCATATGTGTGGTTCTATGGCAGATCTGGGAGCACTAAAAGCAATTTGCGACAAACATGATCTGTTGTTACTAGAAGATGCTTGTCAGGCGATAGGAGGTACCTACGAAGGTAAACCTCTTGGAAGTTATGGTGACCTGGGCTGTTTTTCATTCGATTATGTAAAGACGATCACCTGTGGAGAAGGGGGTGGTATTATTACTAATTCTGAAAAATTTGCCATCAATGCAGATCAATATCAGGACCACGGCCATGATCATATAGGAAATGACAGGGGTGCTGAGACACATCCTACATTGGGTTATAACTTCAGGATTTCAGAATTAAATGCCGCAGTAGGAATTGCGCAATTGGATAAATTGGATGGAATTCTAAAACTTCAGAAGAGAAACTACCTCATTATGCGCGAAGTTCTTGAAACTGTGGAAGGTGTTACTTTTAGACGTGTACCGGACGGTGGAGTAGAAAACTATTCGTTTCTAAATTTCTTTCTTCCTTCGGAAAGCATTGCCCAAAAAGCTCATAAAGCTATAGCTGAAGCAGGTGTCGATGCCTGTTTTTACTGGTATACAAACAACTGGCATTATATCAACGGTTGGGAGCATCTACGAAACCTTAATTCTTTAGGAAAGCTTCCTCAGGAGATACAAACTCAAATTCAGGATCTAAACAATACTAACTTCTCGAAAAGTGACGCATGGATGGGACGTACTATTTCCTCGCTAGTAAAAATAGGTTGGACAGAAAAGCAGGTTCAGAATAGGGCAGAGGCAATTAAAAACGCTATCATTTCGGTACTCTGATAATTTACTGCGGTTCGTTTTATCGTACCCGGATCGTTTCCGAAGCTAATATTAAAATCGTCATTCCTATTGGTCGCATAAAACAGCGATAACTCTCTTTTAGATTTATTCCATTGTATTGCCATGTTACATATGTTATAGAGATTGTAACATAAGTGATATAGGGGATTTGTCGATTCCTGTAAGTTCGCATAGTCTAGTTTTTATACAATAAAATTCGGTCTATGAGAATCAATGCTCTTACTATCAGAAATACTTCAATATTGGGTTTATTTCTTACCCTGCTTCTCATTTCCTGTAACCACAATCCGAAGAACGCTATCGCCGAAAATACTGCCACGACTGGTAACTATGCTGTTGAAGTAAACATGGAGGGTAAGGTCTTTCAGATAAAACAAGAAGACCTGGAACCAAATATGAAGAAAATTTTTAAGAAAGATTCTATTTTTCTTGAGTTTTGGGAAGATGGTAATCCTATAAGACTAAACCTAAATCTTACCCATACAGATATATTGGAGCAAGGCACTACTTCGTTTCAAATTCCCGAAGACAACTCACCCCGAATAAAAGCCGACTTGAACTTTTTTAATACTGAAAGGGATGTTAAGAGAATGAACAAGCGTATCATTTTCAGAAAGGGAAGTATTGAAATTAAAAAATTAACGAATAATCGTCTCGAAATGACCTTCGAAGGTGAGGGAAGTGGAATGATGGACCGTAACAATACCTTTCCCATTTCTGGAAATATAATGGTTAATTATTAATAGATATTGCCTAAGCATATCGACAAAAATCGGAGTTATGAAAATAAGAGTTTTACTATTTGCAATCGGACTCGCTTCATTGATTGCATCCTGTGGTGCAGAAGACCTTGGAAAGTCAGATTGCGCCATACATTATATTAATTATCTAGACCGATCTGAAGATGAATATCAGGAGTTGATGGTTCAGCCAGATAGTCAGGGCAATGATCAATCTTTAGAAAATTGCTATAATAGGCATCATTATACAAGACGTTATATACTGCGTTTATATACAACAAGAAATGACCTTAATGCTGGAAATTGTACAGAGGAAGAAAAAAATGATATAAGAGCTGAAATAAGTGAACGAATTCAGGAACTAGAACAAGATATTGAAAATATATGGAGTCGATGTGACGAGGTTTTTGGCGGCGACTAAGGCCTCTTAATTTTAAAGATATATTAGGTAAGAATAATAATTAACTATTACAATGGATTCACTTAAAAATACACTATTAGCTATGTTAGTAATTCTGGTCATTTCTTGTGAAGAAGATTCTAAGAAGCTAAAGCAAGAAGTTAAGAACACCACAACCAAGATAAAGAATACTAGTAAAGTTGCTGAGGATGGGGATATAATGCTGGAAAATATTGAAAAATTAAAACAAGTTACACCCGTTTCTAAAGAACAATTTGAATCCTGGGTAGCTGAGACATTGATTGACCTACCTAAAGCATCATCTATGATAAACTTTATACCTGGTTTAAGTTCATCTGGCACAACCTATAGTAAGCAAAATAAGAGTGTTAGAGTGATGGTAATTGATGGAGCTGGAGAAAAAGGTGCAAGCGGAGTAGGGCCGTATAGAATGTCTAGTACCATGGATTACGATCAGGAAGATGAATGGGGTTACACAAAGTCCAGGATTATCAACGGAATTAAAGTAAAAGAATCTTACCGAAAGAGTGGTGAGGCTTATACGCTTTCTATGTTTTAGTGTGACCGATTTGCAGTTGATGTGAAAACATCGAAAGTGACAAAGGAAGAACTGGATGATATTATGAAAGAACTCAACCTTGAACAACTCTTAAAATTCTAAGTGGGAAAGAAATTTTTATTTTTTATGAAGTCAATTAGCTCTTATCGTTTAGCCGGAATATGTGCGTTCGCATTGTTCTTCTCAATGTGTTCCTGTGATGAGAAAAAGGAGAAACAATCTCTGGAAAGCAGTGATTCGGAGATGGTTTATTCTGAAATTATTTCCGAAGAAAGCTTTAAAAGGAGCTGGGATATTATGAATAAGGGGCAAGAATTGGCCAATAATGGAGCTTCCATTGAAGAGATCTTAAAGATCTTGCCGGATGCTACTTTAGTTGAAACTAATGAATCGGACGTGATGTTCCATATTAATGGAAGCACTCCCATGATAATCGAACTTCCAGTCTCTTCAGAAACTATAAATAATAAAGGAGGTAGCGTTAAACTGATACAGCAGCGAAGAATTTCCACAGCAATAGTTTCAGGAATAAGTGCAATTAATAAGCCGGTGGAAGACGAAAAGAAGCCTGAAGATGTAGTTGGGAGTCAGAGAGGTGAAAAAGCACGCCAAGTGAAAAAGGCGCTTTTAATGTCTCCTTTCTTAGCTGAATTTGGAAATGATGATGATTACTATTCGGTAAAAGATATTTTTAACAGGCATAGGAATTATAGTGGAAATGTTGCTGTTCGACAAAGTAAACTGAGTTTAAAGGATTTTGAAGATTGGGGGCAGTTCGATATAGTTCATGTGAGTACCCATGGTAAGAATTTCTGCGGAAACATTAACATAGTGGTTAAAGGTGACATCAATAAAGCCGATAATCAAGGCAAGAAAAACTGTAGAAGCTTATTGTCTACCGGGATAAAGCATGGTTATTTAAAGGCTTCTGAAGCCTTCGAGTTTATTAATACAAACGGATATGCCGGACTGGTCGTCGTTTCAACCAAGTCATTTCACTTACGAAGTACATTTTTTGATCATTTTTATGGGAAGGGACTTAAAAACAAGATCTGGTATTTCTCGGCTTGTGAAATGGGACAGCTGTCTGATATGACTTCTACAATGTCGCGAATTCATAAAAACGGTCACTTTCTTTATTGGACTAATGTCGTTGGTGTTGACGATGCAAGCAGAGCCGCCACGACATTTTACACATCGATCTTTAAAAATGGAATAGATGCCAATACGGCCTATGAAAAGATTCCCAGAGTTGAAAAAACGAATTTATTGTCCACCGTCACCATACTAAGAGATGGAGACGAAATAACCAAAAAAACAACTACAGATTTGAAGATCATCAATACCGGAGTTTTAAAACATGGTATTGAGTTAATTGATCTTATTCACCCGGAAGACAATACAATTGTAAGAACCGGTGATTTTTATCCAGTTGAGGGTAATTTTGGCGACGGACAAAAAGAAGCGATCGATCTAAGGCTTAGATTATATGGTTTTACAAGATCAGAATTTGAAGCACAAAAGTTTAAACTGAGCTTAAAAGTTGATGATGAAACGGTCTTAAACAAGATACAGTTTATACCTAATACTACTAATTATGAAATTTCTGTACAGAACATTCCGCAACATGAATATGGGATTGAAGTCTATATAAAGAATATTAAAATAGCCGACGTTGGTGAAAAGACAGACTTGACGCTAAAAGCGTATCTCCATTTCGACGACACCTATTTTTCTATTCATTCTGAAAAAGTAAATATAAAATCGGAGGGCATACTTGCTATTATTAATGATGGTAATAGTATCGCTAAGTTCTATTACGATGCTGCCCGAGATGCTGTAAGAGTAGAAACTGATGATCAAAATATGGATACCTATATGGATGCCGAAGGTTATTTCTACTTTCATAATAATAATGAAGGAATGCCTTTAGGATGGGTAAAATCTAAAGCCATGGCATCCATGTTTATGGGGAATTTCTCTTTTACTGCAGTTGAAGGAAATGAACATGTGAATGACGATACGGGAAAATTTAATTTTCCTATAATCTCCTGGGCACAAAAACATACTACGCGCCATTACTCACAGAACTCTAATTTCAGAAAACAAAGTTTAGAATGTGATCTTTCTAAACCGTGTGTCAAGTTTGAGGGAATTGCTGGCGAAGAAACCGGGCATTATGCAGTTTTTAATCCGGGGGGTAAATTAATAGAGATGGGGCAGGACGCATTCAAAATTAAATTTGAATACGGTTTGTATGAAGTTAAATTACCGGTGGCTGCAGAAATATCCATTCCCGGATTCAATTAATACGATGTTTAACCAAATTAATAGATATGAAAGTTTTACTAAGTAACTTAATGCTCCTTCTTATTTTAGCAAGCTGTAACGATTCAAACACGGCGACTAAACCCCTATTGACAACAGAAAATATTCAGGTTGCACAAAAAATTACTGAAGCTTCCAAACCGGATAACAGTAGTAGGTCTAGTCAAGACGATTGGTATTGGAAAAACACAAAGATGAGTAGTGATGGGAAGTTTCAGAATTGGGAAGAAGGTGCAGTAGATATCGTTATGACATACAGAATGAAGCAGAATGATGCGCAGCCTAGGACGGTTAAAGTAGGAACTATAAATGCCGCAGGTGAGATCTCGATGACGTTACCTTCAGAAATAAAGACAGAAACAAAATTAGATAATCTGGGCAATCTCTTTTTCTATGATATTCAGGATATTTCTAATTTGAACTATGAGAATGGAAATTCGGGTTACTTTTCTAATAACTCCTTCTTGGTTGAAAAGAATGGCAAAAGCGTTGGAAATTTAACTATGGGTAACTCGGTACGCACTACGTATAATTTGGTAAATCAAAGTACGCTTACTATGGGTGATGAGGGATATTTATTATATATGGCATATCTTGACGAGGCCGGTAGTTTAAAGGGGACAGAATCCAGAACTGATAAGGTAAGAAGAGACGGTACAAATACTATTGAGGCTGCCACTACCGTGGTTTACGATCTGGATTTTCAACCCGGGTGGAATTATGTAAAAGTGGAGGTAATTGGTAAATACGATCTGGATCATGAAAGAGGATTAAACGCTTCATGGTTTAAAGAACATCAACACACTGTAGTTTCGGAAATGCCGGAGGATGCTGCCTATTTTTTCAGGAAACAGAATTACTAATAACTTACGTATTCTGTAATTTCCAATCCATAGCCAATCATACCCACACGCTTCGTTTGCTCACTGTTTGATACGAGTTTTATTTTATGAATTCCCAGATCGTGGAGAATCTGAGCACCAATTCCAAAGTCTTTATTATCCATTACAATTCGTGGAGCCTTGGCAATTTTATTTTCAGACTGAGCTTCTTTTAGATCGGATAACCGTTTAAGCAGGTTAAGCGACTGACTCTGCTGATTTATAAAAACTATGGCGCCTTTACCTTCAGAATTAATTACACTAAACATATCGTCAAGTTTCTTTTCGGCGTTATTGGTTAGCGTTCCTAAAATATCACCATTGACCAAAGTTGCATTTACCCGCACCAAAACAGGCTCGTCCTGCTTCCAATGACCTTTTGTAAGTGCAATATGTACTTGGTCGTTCGTAGTTTGCTTATATGCTCGTAGTCTGAAAGAGCCAAATTTTGTATTGATATTAAAATCTTCTTTTTTCTCTATCAATGAATCGTGTTCCATTCTGTATGCAACAAGATCTTCAATTGAAACCAGCTTAAGATCAAACTTTTTAGCCACTTCCACAAGATGTGGTAGTCTTGCCATGGTTCCGTCCTCATTCATGATCTCGACGATTACTCCTGCGGGGTGCAAACCAGCTAATCTTGCAAAGTCTATGGCGGCTTCGGTGTGTCCGGTTCTGCGTAAAACTCCTCCGTCTTTTGCTTTTAGCGGAAAAATATGTCCGGGTTTACTAAGATCATGTGGTTTAGTAGCAGGGTCTATTAGTGCTTTCACTGTTTTCGCCCTATCTGAAGCTGAAATACCAGTTGTGACCCCTTTTCCTTTTAGGTCGACCGAAATGGTAAAAGCGGTTTCCATTGGGTCTGTATTATTACCGGTCATCATCTCAAGTTGTAGTTCTTTACAATGCGTCTCGGTAATAGGTGCGCAAATAAGTCCGCGACCATTTGTCGCCATAAAATTGATAATTTCGGGCGTCACTTTTTCGGCGGCGGCAACAAAGTCGCCTTCGTTCTCACGATCCTGATCGTCCACAACAATAATTACCTTACCTTGCTTAATATCTTCAATAGCTTCTTCAATAGTATTTAGCTCAATAGTGGCTTCTTTTTGTGATGTAATCATGATGTTAGAATTATTGGTGCAAAGATACTGAAACTAAGATTCTTTTGTGGAAGCTTTATTTTTCTTTTTGAATAAACCCGTTATACGTTGAGTGAAGGATTCAATATCAAAAACACCCTGATCTGTAGTTGCTCGGTAGGTTAACCAAATACTTAACGGAAGCATGATTACAGTACTAAGCCAGGTTGCTATAAAGGGGTGTAAGGTCCCGTCTTCGGCACTGTTTTTAGCAAAAATCCCAATAAAGTGATACGTAAGAAACAACATGATCGCTACCACCATTGGTAATCCCATTCCCCCCTTCCGAATAATTGCACCCAGAGGTGCGCCTACAAAGAATAAAATTATACATGCAAAGGCTAACACATATTTATCGTGTAGTGCCATTTCAAACTTGTTTAATCTCTTTGTTTTTATTTTAAACTCATTCTTTTTTGCACTTATAGACTGTAGAGTTCCTCTTACATTATTTATCGCCATATTAACCACTTCGGGTTGTCTTTTTGGCGTGAATATCTCAATAACAGAATTTAAGGTATCGGGTACAGGAGCATTTTGCACCACTCTATCCTCAAATTTTGCAATCCCGCTCCGATAATACATATTATCTGAAAAATTTCGAATATCGTTAGAATAACTGTTTGAAAGAGAATCTATCTCCACAAACAATTCGCTCATCTTATACATGTTGTGATTGCTAAGATCATTCTCTTTGTCAATATCGGTATCGTTTAAAGCCGTAAGATCGATATTGATCTTGTATTCTTCAAAATAACTCTTCGCAAAAGGTTTTGAACGTTGTTTCTGAAGGTCTTTTACCTGTATGTCTTCGTAGTAATATCCGTCATTCAATATTAAAGAAAGGGTATTGCTACCTTCCTCACTTGCCAGTTCGCCATTATTTGCAATAATAACGATATAATTTCCGGTAGGCTTTTCCGGATTTTTTTTATGAATTACGATATCGTCTAAATACTGATCCCGGTCCCCGGACTTTTCTGAAACCTTTATATTGAAATCATCACCTATCTGACTAAATTGTCCTTCGGCGATAACCATCGACGGACTTACTTGCGCGATGTTTCTGCGTAGGTTTTGCCATTTATATTCGGACCATGGAATAACATTATTGGCAAAGAAAAAAGCGGTAATACTTAATATTCCAATAAAGACCATCAAACTTCGCATGGCTCGCTGTAGTGAAATACCGGTCGACTTCATCGCGGCAAACTCGTATTTTTCAGCAAAACTCCCAAAAACCATCAATGAGGTTACTAAGATCGTTAACGGAAGCACTAAAGGGATGAGTCTTGGTGATACAAACCATAAGAACTTCAGAACGATCCAAACATCCAGATCCTTACCGGCTAATTCAGAAATATAAAGCCAGATAGTTTGTAGGACAAATATGAACATTAAAATAATGAAGACGCTAAAAAACGTCTTCACATAACTTATTAATATGTATTTATCCAGTATTTTCAAGGAAGCAGTTAATCTAACTTGTTGATATAATAACCTTCTTTTTTGTACTTAGCCTCATCAAAGGTAAAAAAGGATTGGGAAAGAGGCTGATTTGTCTTAAACGAATTTACGGTAAGAGTGTATTTGGTGCCTCTCGCATCTGTCTGAATTAATTTATAAATATGCTTGGTCTGTACGTCTATTCCTAACAAAATATCCTTGATCTCGGCATTTGAGTCTATTGGGATCAACTTTACAAATTGAATCTTTCTTCCTTTCACGTTTTGAACAATATCCATTTTATACGTATATCCCTTCTCATAGAAAGTCAACATCTTAGAAGGAGTGATCTCTTTATCATCCTGAGCGTTGTAATTTGAAATCGTTACCTCTTCATCCTCCGGCACGATAGTATAGATCTTTTTTCCATCAAACATTCTAGTGGTGCCAAGCATATGAAGAACGTATTGGTTTCCCTTCAAGGTTACATCTCCGCGGGTATCCTGATTAACACCTTCTTTTGCATTATTTAGATTGTATTTAAAATCAATCTGAATGTTTTCATAGCTTTTCACTTTGGCAGATACTTCGTTCAATAACGATTTTGCCTGTTGCGCTTCAACTGTGATTCCAGTTAAAATTAACATCAATATAAGCGTTACTCTTTTCATCATTTTAAGTATTATTTCCTTCGTTATCTAATAGTTGGTTTAAAGCGTCAATAGTTGGAACGAGTACCTGTCTGGCTTTACTTCCCTCAAAGGGACCTACGATCCCCGCAGCTTCTAGCTGATCAATAATACGTCCTGCTCTGTTGTACCCAAGTTTTAATTTCCTCTGTAACAGTGAAGCAGAACCTTGTTGAGCAATTACCAATACCTCTGCGGCTTCTCTAAATAATTTATCTCGTTCGTCGATACTAATATCAAGATTTGTGCCACCTTCTTCACCTACATATTCTGGAAGCATATGTGCATCAGGATACGCTTTTTGACCCCCAATATAGTCGGTAATATCTGCAACCTCCGGGGTATCTACAAAGGCACATTGTATCCTTACCAGATCATTGCCCTGAGTGTACAACATGTCACCTCTACCAATTAGCTGGTCGGCACCCGAATTGTCCAGGATAGTTCGTGAGTCTATCTTACTCGTCACCCTAAAAGCAATCCTGGCCGGGAAGTTTGCCTTAATGATCCCCGTGATAACATTTACCGACGGGCGTTGTGTTGCAATAATTAAGTGAATCCCTATCGCACGAGCCAATTGCGCCAGTCTGGCGATGGGAGTTTCTACCTCTTTTCCGGCAGTCATAATTAGATCTGCAAACTCATCAATTACCAAAATTATATAGGGTAAATAATGATGCCCTTCATTCGGATTTAATTTTCGTGCCTTAAATTTAGTATTGTACTCCTTAATATTCCGCACCATCGCATCTTTTAGCAAATCGTAGCGGGCATCCATTTCAATACAGAGAGAATTCAAGGTGTTGATCACCTTATTCGTATCTGTTATTATCGCCTCTTCAGTGTCCGGTAATTTTGCGAGATAGTGTCGTTCAATTTTATTAAAAAGAGTAAGTTCAACCTTTTTAGGATCAACCAACACAAATTTTACTTCGGCAGGGTGTTTTTTGTAAAGTAAGGAGGTTAGAATTGCATTTAAACCAACAGATTTTCCTTGACCGGTCGCACCTGCCATTAGAAGGTGAGGCATTTTCGCTAAATCTACAACGAAGGTCTCATTACTAATGGTTTTTCCTAAGGCAAGTGGCAATTCCATTTCTGCATTCTGAAATTTGGGAGATGCAATTGTGGATCGCATAGAAACCACTTTTGGATTCTTATTAGGAACCTCAATACCAATCGTTCCGCGACCCGGTATTGGCGCGATGATACGAATACCTAATGCCGAAAGTGAGAGCGCAATATCATCCTCCAGATTTTTGATCTTTGAAATCCTAACTCCTGCTTCGGGGACAATTTCATAGAGTGTTACCGTTGGTCCAACAGTTGCTTTGATGTTAGAAATCCCAATTTTGTAATTGTTGAGTGTCTCTACGATTCTGTTTTTATTTTCCTCGAGTTCTTCCTGATTGATTGTAATTCCTTTTCCCGCGGTGTAATCTTTTAATAACTCAATGGTAGGATACTTATAATTACTCAGTTCCAGTGTAGGATCAAATTCTCCAAAATCCTTCACTAGTTTATCACTCAGATTTTCTGAAACAGTTTCTTCTTCGGCCGCTTGTTCTACTTCCATAGCTACTTCTGTTTCGGGAGGAGTTGCGATCTCTTCCTGAACCTGAACTTTCAAGGTTGGTTCTTTTATAATCTCTTCGGAATTAGCCGGACCTGAATCTGAAGTTTCAGGGTTTAAGACCGTTTCAATCACTTCATTTTCATAATCGGTTCTGCTTACTTTCTCCTCTGAAGTTTCCGAAGAAAAATCGGAAGCAATTTCCTTTTTTGTCTTCTTTAATGCCGAAGTAACCATCTCCGGCGTCATTTTCAATCTAATTACCAAATAAACAATTAGTAAAAAGACCATAACCAAAATAGCACCTATAAGTCCGAGGTAATCCTGAAGCAGATCATTTATTTCAAAACCGATAACCCCACTGAAAAGTGACGACTGAAGCGTGAAAAAGCCGAAGAAAACGGAGACCCATATCATCACTAAAAGTCCCCAAAACCAGAACTTTACAAGTTGTTTTTTGGCGTAATCGAAGAAAAAATAAACTCCGGTAAGCGTAATTAAGAATCCTATAATAAAGGAAGCGATCCCGAACCCATCATAAATGAAAAAGTGACCTACGTTGGTTCCAAATTTATTTAACCAGTTTTTTGTGACTAATTCTCGCTCGCCTAGTTCACCAACAGCGCTTTGGTCTGCCTGCCATGTGAAGAAATAAGATATAAATGAAAATAAAAGTGCCAATCCCAGAAAAAACAGAAAACTCCCTAGCAATATCTTCTGTTGCTTAGACAACGCAAAAGAAACTTTTTTACGTGGTTTTTTAGCTTTTTTGGATGTTGCGGTCTTCTTTTTAGCCATGTAGGAATTGTTCACTTTCAGCAAAAATACAATAACAAAACGTCTCAAACTAAATAAAATTTTCTAAAACCGAGATGACATTTTTAAATAATTGCGATGTGTATTTATAATTAACCTAATAACACTTTTAATTATGAAACCATTTAAATACCTATTAGTACTTGCGTTAGTTCTTTCAATATTTACTTCGTGTAAAAAAGATGACGATTCTATGGAAACTATGTTAGATAATGAAGCCCTTATTGTAGGAACATGGCATTATACTATGGGAACTACAAATGGAACATTAGATCCCCCAGAGGATTGTCAGGAGTTTTTTGCGGTTACTTTTAGAGGAGATCTTAGTATGACAATTTTCGATAGGGAAGGAGCTAACTGTGAAACATCCATACAAACTCAGGGAACGTACTCCATAAATGAAAATACTCTTACGGTGAATACAGGTGAGACCTTAACGGGAGAAATCTTGGAATTAACCGCCAACATTTTGAAGATACGCTTCGTTGAGGGGAGCGTTACCGAGGTTGAAACATACGAGAAATAACTAACCAATCTCTCTATTCAAACTTAGTAAAAGGGTGTCTAAGACACCCTTTTTACCTTTAACTAAGCAGATTGTATAATATTAACAACTTGTTGTTTCGTTGCCATTGAATCCATCCCTTACCTACTTTTTTAAAACCGTCATTCAATAAAAGCACCTCCATCCATTCGTTTTTTATCTTTATGGGACGCATAAATTGATATTTGGTATTATCAACTCCCGATGCTGTAAAGGGTCTGTTTCTAACTACTTCTTTCGATTCCGGTAAAAACTCTACCGAGTGCATACTCAATAAAAACTCGGGCCAATAGATCACGTTTCCTGCTTTTCTGGGAACGTATGAGGTTTGATCGTTTGTAGCATTTACTACCACTTCCACAAATTCTTCCGTAACACTTTCAATCTTAAAATAGAGACGGTCGTAATCCAGCTTCATAATCTCGGGCACCAACCATGGCGGTGCCGTAGCAATTTCGAACTGGTTGTACTTATTCCGTGTAAAAGTCATACTGTCAATTGGGGAATGATCCATCAAGGATTTTTCAAGGTTTAAGTTTCCGAAGAAATACATAGTATTGTTTTCATGGTAATTGGGAGCAAAATAACCCATCCCCATAGATTTGTTCATTGCCGGATTATTAATTTCAACCGGTGGGGCGGTCTCATAATCGTATAAAAGGGCTGTAGGTTCATTTACGGGTTCGGCGGTAGGCGTTGGAGAAGTTGGTGGAGGATCAAATTGTTCATTCTTGTCCTCTTGTATTTTGTCGCGTTGCTTAAACTGATAGTATGTATAGCCCCATGTTGCTAATAAAACCACAAGTAGGAGCCAGTTTAACTTTTTGATCATTGATGTTTCAAGAAAATATGCAATAAAAAAGGAAGCAATAAACGCAATCCCGGCAAAAAGGACTCCATAACCTACTACTATGGCACCTCCCGCCAGGCCTTGTCCTTTCCCTGCATCAATAAAGCCTGCGAAATATAAACCCAGGACAAAAAACACAAGTAACATTAAAAAGTAGAATCCAATGTTCGCGAGTTTAAGAAGCTTTTTCATGATCAGAATTATTAGATATTGATTTTTTATTATTCTAACTCTTTGATAACAGTAAGTGTCTCACCCGGTTTTACTTCTATAGTAAACTCTGCTCCTTTAGCCGATTTGTTATAGACCCCGTGCTCAGATAAGCTGACTATATATTTTCCGGAAGTTAAAACCACTTCTTTATTCTTTTTATATGTTCGTCCGCCGTACACACTTTTTCCGGTTTCAGCATCTTTGATACCAATACCAACATCCATAGGCTCTCCGTTAAAAGTGCCTGCTAAAATTGTAATGCCTGTATTAAAATTGTAGCTTACCTCTTTGGTTTCACCATTACCCACAGATACGTTTTCAAGAATATGAGTAGATGCTACACCATAGGTGTTGCGTGCATACAATTCTATATTATAAGTTCCGGCATCTACATCTAAAGTCTTAGGGTTTGCATACGTTCGTCCTCCAATTACATTTTTCCCATCAAGTGTTTTCACGCCAATTTGACTGTCCCATAGTTTGTTATTATTACTTATCAGGAACTTTAATTTTGCTCCGTCCAGACTAACGGTTCTATAGGTAGTTTTATCGTTGAAGGTTTGAATATTATTTACAGCAACGGCAGAAATAGCTCCGAAACCGTGAGGATGAACTTTGAGGTCGTAAGTAGCTTGTGGAAGAAATAGATAAACAGTGTCCTTGTAGGTTCGTCCCCTATCAATTATATTCTCAGTTCCTTTAGTATATGCAATTACTTGTGCATCCAGAGGTTTACCGTCTTTTAATACATAAACTCCAAAATTACCTTTCTTATCGATAGTTTGATTAGTTGCTTCCTCGAGAACTTCCCCTAAATCGGCTCCATTTTCGGCATTATAATACTTTCCGTCACCTGCATTTGCTGCACATTTTAACTGTTCCGTTTCTCCGTCTTTAAGTCCGAAACCAATAATATGCAGTTTAAAATCTACTCCTGTGTTTTTAGCTGCTGTGACCACGTCGCAGATATTTCCGTTACAGGATTCTATCCCGTCTGTGACTAAGATTATGGTCGCTTTAGTTTTTGTGCTTTTTAGTTTTTCGATCACCAGGTTTGCCGAATGAGCGAGTGGTGTCATACCAAGGGGCTTTATTTTTTTTACTTCGGAATTAACCGTCGCTTTCGAATTATTGGAGATATCGACTAAAAATTCAACATCCTTGCAGTCGCCTTTTTGTCGATGTCCATAGGCTACTAACCCAATATTTTGATCTCCGGGAAGATTTTCTATGGAAGTTTCGAGTACTTCCGAAGCAATTTCCATTTTAGTTTTACCTTGCATCTGTCCCCACATGGAGCCACTTGCGTCGTAAATAAATATTATAGGAGAGGGTTGTGATTGATTTTGAGCAAATATTGGTATTGCAAAACCAATAGCACATAGTAAAATGGCTAGGCGCTTCATAAATAATTATCTTTAGTTAGTTGAATAACAGATAATTAAATATACTAAAATTTTGGAATATAAATAATGCATGCAACGATGACGGCAGCAATTGCTGCAAAGAAAACTGCACCTGCCGCTACATCTTTAATATAGCCTATTTTATTGTGGAAATCCGGGTGAACGAAGTTTGCAATTTCTTCGGCTGCAGTGTTAACACCTTCGATGCTCATTACGAGTCCTATAGCAAAAACCTGCATGATCCATTCGGTTGCTGATATCTCAAAATAAAACCCTGCGATCGTTACTAAAATTGCTATAATGGCTTGTACCTGAATACTATCCTCATTTTTCAGAAGCATATACGCACCTTTGATCGCATAGCCACAACCTTTTAATCTACGACCTATAAATGAATCTTTTTTATGCATATAAAGTATTGAAATCGGACAAAATAAATGTATCGTCGCAAAGGTAATAAAGTAGATCGTATTAAATTCCTAAATAAAAAAGGGTTGGCATTTCGCCAACCCTTTTAACTTTAACTTTAATCTAATTAATCAATTACAAGTCACCACATTATTTGGAGTGAAACCATTACAGAATAGGAAACACTCATTGTACATTGTAACAATTGTCCCGTTCGATAATTCTACACAAATAGGATCATAAGGTTCGTTTATACAGCTGTTACATTGGTCCACACATGTTACAAAATCTGTAAATCCGTCGCACTCAGCATAACAAGCATTAAAGTAAGTAATCAATGTTCCGTCAATATCTACACATACGGGGTCGTACACATTTGGACAATTACAGTTGTCACAAGAAGGAGGCACCCATTCTAATTCCTCACAACAGTCCGGATTATCATTTATACATACTTTTACAAAGTCGGTACTCAAACCACTAAATTCAAAATTCTCAATAGTAAGCGGAAGATCGGACAAAGAATAATACCCTAACAGATCGCCGTTTCTTACATACACATCGAAGAAATCATTTCCAGGGTTTACATAGTCAAAGTCAATTGTTATAGCATAATTTCCGGTAGCTGGGTTACATGCCCCAATATCTACTGTTAGGTTTGATATATCACAGTTTCCATTATTGCAGTTTGGTGATAACCATTCAATATCTTCACAGCAATTTGGATTATCGTTAATACAAACTTGAACATAATCTAAGTTTAATCCACTCATTTCGAAGTTCTCAATTGTAAGGGGTAAATCTGATAGTGGATAAAATCCTAATAGATCTCCATTTCTAAGATATACATCGAAGAAGTCATTCCCAGGATTGTCATAATCAAAGTCTATGGTAAGTGAATAAGTTCCATCTACATTGCAATTACCAACCACTACATTGAGATTTGAAATTTCACATTCATCTGCTTCACATGGCACAAATTGATTAGGAGTATAACCTTCGCACATTGCTAAACATTCGTTGTTGAACTGTATTAAATTGCCATTGTTGTCTAATACGCAAACTGGATCGAATGTAGTTGGACATCCGCATCCTGTACATGGGAAATATTGGTTAGGAGTAAAACCTGCACATTCTGCGTGACAAGCGTTGGGAAACGTGATAACAACAGTGACTCCATTTTGTATAATTTCAACACAAACAGGATCATAATCTGATGGGCAAGGACAGGAATTTCCAATATCACAACTATCAAGTAGTGCCGCAAATTCAGTTTCGTTAGTAATTGTTAATGTTTCGATCTGATTGGTTGCAGGATTATAAATTTCCACATCGAAAGGAAATTCGATGCCTACTATATATAGTTCAGGAGTTTCATTAAGGATAATAGTAATTAAATCTGTGAAATTTTCCACAGTTACAGTAGTGCCGGTATTATAAACTAACTCTAAAGGATAGACAAATTCAAAACAGAAATCGAATATTATGTTTCCTGTTGGGTTTTCGGTAGGAATAAGATCTCCATTTTCATCAACATGAATATCTAATTCTTCAAGAACTCGTTGTAATGAGGCACTTTCATTTACGTTCGGAACGTTAGTAATTGCTTCGTCATTTGTACAGGCAGTGAAGCTAAAAAGCAATATCGCTGTAAAAAATAGTATTTTTAATTTTTTCATTTTCAAAGGGTTAAGATTAGTTCTTGCGCTTTTTTATCGATTAATCTATAATAAGACAATCGTTGTTGAAATTACCCTATGAAAAAATAAATTTAATTTTTACATAGCTTTGAACCATCAATAATACCAAGATTAGTTCATGTCTCTAGAATTTAAAAAAATATGTAATCCGCAAGTGTTTGAGCGCCTATTTAATGCTTATGCTCAAGACCTTAAGCGTTTCCTGTTTTTTAAAACTCATGATCTAGATACTGCTAACGACATAATGCAAGAAACTTTTATAAAGTTATGGGAAAATTGTGATAATGTAAATCCCGAAAAAGTAAAGAGCTATTTATTTACAGTTGCGAACAATACGTTTCTAAACTTAGAGAAGCATAAAAAGGTAGTTCGAAAGCATCAGAGTGAGATGGTAAGGGGTATACATAATTCGGAATCTCCCGAATTTTTGATGATAGAAGAAGAGTTTTTAAAAAAGATTGAAAAAACGATTAAAGAATTACCGGACAAGCATAGGGAAGTGTTTTTACTTAACAGAATTGAAAAGAAAAAATATAGGGAAATTGCAACAATGCTCAATATTTCAATCAAAACGGTTGAAAAGAGAATGCACTTGGCTTTAATAGAGATGAAAGAAAAGGTTGGTAAAGTGTAAGGCAAACATATAACTTGAAAAAAAATAAAATTAACGTAGGGTTTTTAATTTAGAAGTTGTCATATAAAGGATAACGTATGGAAAATAAAAATATAAATAGGGGAGAGGATTTCTTTTTAAGCGATTGGTTGGAAGATAAAATTTCGGATAAAGAGCTTCAGAAAAAAGTAACAGAAGAAGAATATATTGCCTACCAGAAACTGAAGAAAGGAATTGAGGTTTATTCTGAACTTAATAGTTCGTTAGAGAATTCATTTAAGGAGATTCAGAAGAAGATATCGAAAAAGAAAGTTAGTAAGACGAAGGTGGTAAATATGAAATGGGCAATTTCAATAGCCGCTTCGTTAGTTATAGTATTCGGATTGTATTTTGCTTTTGAAAACAGTGACCAAACCATAGCAACGGCTATTGCGGAGAAAAAATCTACTGAACTGTTAGATGGATCTGAAGTTATGTTAAATTCAAAATCTTCTTTGAGTTATAACGCCAAAGAATGGGATCACAACAGACTAGTTCATTTAAACGGGGAAGCTTTTTTTAAGGTTTCTAAAGGAAAAACTTTTACGGTAGCCACCGATATAGGAAAAGTTGAAGTCTTAGGAACACAATTCAATGTGAATGTAACCGATGATTTTTTTGAAGTAACCTGTTTTGAAGGAAGCGTAAAGGTGAAGGTTAATGGTTCAGGTTTTATCTTGAAATCGGGCGAATCTATAAGAAGAATTAATGGAAATAAAGTTGAAAAATTGAATACCTTAAATATCGATCCTACATGGATGCACGGTGAAAGTAGCTTTAAAAGTGTGCCATTGAAATATGTTATTCGCAATTTAGAAAAGCAATATGCTATTACATTTATAAGTAAGGATATAGATACTTCATTGATTTTTACTGGTAGTTTTAGTCATTCCGATCTAAACAAAGCTCTCACCACGGTATTTTCGGCTTTAGATATTACCTTCAAAACAAATGGCAACGATGTTATAGTGCTTAGTCACCGTAAATGAAAAAGAAAAACCTAATACTAATTTCATTGTTACTTTTTATTCAGGTAGCCTTTTCGCAAGATGAGGCTGCCTTTTCATTTGAGGTAGAGAACCTCCCAGTTTCTGAAACTTTATCCAGATTGGAAGATTTATTCGATGTAAAGTTCTCATATGCCGATGATATTTTAAAAGGTAAGGAAATACACTTAACAATGAAATATCGAACTTTATTGGAGGCCATAGAAGAAATCTCTGTACAAGAATCACTATTCTTTGAGGCAATTGATGGAAGGTATTTTATTGTAAGAAACGCGCAGTCATCATCAAAAATTCAAGTTTTAGAAGGAGTTCTTTTAACCGGTTATTTAGCTAAAGGGATCTTTAAAAATTCGAAAGGGAGCTTTGTTATCAAACCCCACCAACTGGAAATCCTTCCGGGACTAACAGAAACCGATATTTTAGAGAGTATTCAGTTACTACCGGGTGTTGTTAGCCCCAATGAAACAGCTTCCGGAATTCTAGTAAGAGGAGGGGAAGCCGATCAAAATAGGGTGATTTGGAATGATATTAATATATATCACAAGGGACATCTATTTGGCATGATATCTCCCTTCAATCCGAATACAACTAAGGAAGTTACATTTATAAATAAAGGAACAAACCCGAGATATGGAGAGCGTATTTCCAGTGTTATTGATTTGTCCTCCGGAAATAAAATAATTGATAGCCTAAAAGCAGGAATTGGTGTGAATGGAATAAATGGAGATGTTTATCTTGAAGTTCCTGTGGTTGAAAATAGATTGAGCGTTGAAGCTGCATTTAGGCGTAGTTACACAGAATTGATACAAACCACAACTTTTGACAGGTTAGCAGATAAGACCTTTCAAAATACTAAAATTGAAAATACCAATGGCGAAAATAATACCTTCTTCTTTGTAGACTATAACGCAAAAATAAACTATAAGTTAAACGCTAATAACACTATATCTTTTAGCGCCATCTATATTGACAATCAATTAGACTATTCTATATTCGATACTGAAGAAAGCTTGAGGTTTACGGATCTTATGTCTATTAAAAACGAAGGTTTTGGAGCAACCTGGGAAACCATTTGGAATAATAAAGTGTCAATGAAAACCAGTGCTTTTTCTTCAAAGTACCGATTTAATTACAACTACATAACAGACAAAGAAAATGAAAGAGTTTCAGATTTCAATAAAAAAAATATAATCTTCGATTCTGGAATTTCTTCGGAAATAAATGTCAATATTTCTAACAAAAGTAAAGTAGATTTCGGATATCAATATACTCTCAAAGATGTGAGCTATGCTTTTTTGGAGACTTCTGAACTCTCTTTTTTGCTAGATAATGACAAAACGGTTGTCAATACACATTCCGTTTACAGCAACTACAATCTTTCGTATAATTTTTTCAACCTTAGTGTTGGAGCGCGTATAAATTACTATAAAGAACTCAACAAAACCAAATTTGAACCACGAGTTCTGATGTATAAGAATTTATTCAGAAATATAAAATTGCAAGCTTCATGGGAACTCAAGAACCAAATTATTAGTGAAATAGACGAGACCATACTAAGTGATCTTTCACTGGAAAATAAACTCTGGCGCCTGGCCAACGGAAAAGAATTTCCGGTTATTCACGGAAATCAGGTTTCCCTCGGTTTGCTTTATTCTCATTTGGGTTGGAGTTTCGATATAGATGGTTATTATAAAACAGTGGATGGTATGACTGCCCTTGCGCTTGGTTTTTTAAATCCTGAGGATAGTACTTTTCATATAGGTGATGAAGAGGTCTTTGGAATAGATTTTTATTTGAAAAAAGATTTTGGTGCATTAAAAACCTGGATAGGGTATTCTTATAATGATGTAAAAAGTAAGTTTAGAGGAATTAATTCGGATGCTTATTTCACGTCTAACACAAATATAAAACACAGCTTAACAACTTCCGTTGCATTAAAATTGCAGAAGTTTCAAGTTGCTTTAGCTTGGTATTGGAGGACTGGTCGTCCTTATACCGAAGCTTTAATCGATACTGACGGAGCTATTTACTTTGATGAAATTAACGGAAAAATTTTACCAAACTACCATCGATTAGACCTTTCTTCTACTTATGGATTTAATCTTTCACGATCAAATAGATTGAAAGGAAAAATTGGTTTCTCAATTCGGAATATTTATAATAAAAGGAACCATTTAAGTAAAGAGTATGTAGGGAATAATAATTTAAACGATCCTACCGAAGTACATGATAGGTTCTCATTGGGGTTTACTCCCAACTTTCTACTTCGTATTTATTGGTAACCATTTATTGTAACGCGGCCAAGGCATTGTCGTAATTTGGCTCCTGACCAATTTCCGGTACTTGTTCGGTATAAAGAACAGAATCATTTTCATCTAATACGATCACCACTCTGGAATGCAAACCTTCAAACGCACCATTTCTTATCATTAATTGATAATCATTTCCGAAGCTACCATCTTTAAAATCTGAAAGCATCTCTACGTTATCTATTCCTTCGGCGGCACAGAATCTTTTTTGAGCGAAGGGAAGATCTCTCGAAATGCATAGCACTTTTGTATTGTTTAGTTTTGACGCCTCCTGATTAAATTTTCTGGCCGAAGCAGCACATACTCCCGTATCTACACTTGGGAAAATGTTCAGGATCTTTCTGCTTCCCGAGTAATCCTTAAGAGATTTTGTTGTAAGATCTGTTGTGCTTAAAATGAAATTTGGAGCTTTAGAGCCTTTGGAAGGGAGGGTTCCAACTGTTTCGCATGGGTTTCCGCCTAATGTAATTGATGCCATAGATGCAAGATTTATTTTAAAGTATAAAAATAAGGATTCAGAATTACTTTAAATCTAAAAGTTTTCAGAAATAAAAAAGTCCGTACCAAAAAGGTACGGACTTCAGATTAACCAAACAATTTAATTTAATTTAAGTGTTCACTTAAATATTGTGCTACGCCTTCACGATCGGCATTCATTGCCGAAGCGCCTTCTTGCCAGTTTGCCGGACAAACTTCACCGTTTTTTTGTACGTGCGAATACGCGTCTATTAGTCTTAAGAATTCGGAAGTATTTCTTCCTAAAGGCATATGATTGATGCTTTCGTGAAATACAGTTCCTTCTTCATCGATCAAATAAGTTGCGCGATACGTTACATTATCACCATCTACTAAAACATTACCCGATTTTTCGTCATAACGCTCGTTCGTGATGTCTAAAATACCTAACTGAGTAGAAAGGTTACGATTACTATCGGCTACGATAGGATAGGTAACACCTTCAATTCCACCGTTGTTTTTAGGAGTATTTAACCATGCAAAGTGAACTTCGGGAGTATCGCAAGATGCACCAATTACAAGCGTGTTTCTTTTTTCGAATTCAGACATTGCAGCCTGGAAAGCGTGTAATTCGGTTGGACACACAAAAGTAAAATCTTTTGGGTACCAGAAAAGAATCACTTTCTTGTTTTCCTTTTGGGCTTTTTCAAGAATGTTGATTTTTTGAGTTATACCGCTTTTATCGGTAGCATCAACAGTTAAATTTGGAAATTTTTTTCCTACAAATGTCATAGATTTTAGTTTGAAATTTTAGTAATTATTTTCAGCAAAACCCAAGTAAAAATTACTGTGGTTTTGGTGCTGCAAAAGTACGAACAACAACTACTATTTCAAAGCTAAATAATTCCTAAATTTTATGCATCAATAGAAAAAATAAATAGTGTATTAAGCACGAGATAAAAGTGTATAGAAAACTGTTTCCGAAGTAAGTAATTAGACAGTTTTTGGAGTGGTTAACATTTTAATCTTTATTCTGAAAGCTGCAAAGAGTAGCGTCATAAACGGACTCAGCCAGTTAAAGATGGCATAAAAGAAATAGTCTGCCACCGATACCCCTAATACACCACTTTGGTAGGCACCACAGGTATTCCAAGGAATTAACACCGACGTAACTGTTCCTGAATCTTCGAGGGTTCTACTCAGATTTTCAGGGGCTAATCCCCGGTCGTCAAAGGCTTTTTTAAACATTTTTCCAGGAATAACGATTGCCAAGTATTGATCTGACGCTATAGCATTTAAACCCAAACAACTAATAACGGTACTAGCAAAAAGTCCGAAAATTGTTGTTGCAAACTTTAGCAGCTCTCTTGTGATACGGGCCAAAGCTCCTATGGCATCCATGATTCCACCAAAAACCATAGCACATACAACTAAAAATATCGTCCAAAGCATGCCAATCATACCTCCTGATGAAAACAGATCATTTAGTTTTTCATTTTCAGTAATGATGGCGGTATCTGTGAAAATAGAATTTGTAATCGCCTCTAAATTTGAAGAAGATATCGAGCTTAAAATTTCAGACTGAAATATTAACGCAAAAACGGCAGCAGAAAGCACCCCTGAGGCAAGAGCTATAAGGGGTTTTGTTTTTAATAGAATGAGCACTATTACAATCAATGGAACTACAAACAGCCAAGGAGTGATATTAAAAGTACTGTTTATTGTTGATAGAAAACTACTCACATCTGCTGTTCCTGTTGTTTCTATTGTTAAACTAATAATCGAAAATGCAATTAGCGTAACAATAATAGAAGGCACGGTGGTAAAAGCCATATATCTAATATGTGTGAATAAATCTGTACCTGCCATTGCCGGTGCGAGGTTCGTCGTATCACTTAGCGGAGACATTTTATCTCCAAAATAAGCGCCCGAAATAACCGCCCCTGCGACCATTCCGCCAGGAATGCCCAATGCTGTTGTTCCAATTCCGATAAGTGCAATGCCCACGGTGGCACTTGTGGTCCAAGAACTTCCGGTAGCCACCGAAATAATTGCCGCGATAATGACAGATGCGGGTAGAAATATTTCGGGACTCAGAACTTGCAGTCCGTAGTAAACCATTGCAGGGATGACACCACTAACAAGCCAAGTTCCCGCTAATGCTCCTACCAATAATAATATCATAATAGGAATAAAAATACTTTTAAGATTCTCCCATATTTCTTCAAGCATATTGCCAATAGAAACTTTATTTAAGAACCCGACAATTGCGGCAACACCGCCGCCCATTAATAATATCAATTGGTTGGAATACGCACCTAACCATTCCCCATCAGCAAGAAAGATATTATATGCTAAGAGACCCATTAAGATAATAACCGGGATAAGAGCTTCCCAAATATTAAGTTCTTTATTCTCAATAATTTTTTGATCTTCTATTTCTATTTCTGAAAGATTGTCGTTGTCCTGCATGTCGATTGGTAAAATGAAATGTAATGTTACGATTTTGTAAAGTGGTTTGCAAATTTGATTTTCTGAAGAATAATTAAGTCGCTTGTTACATTGATAGTAATTACCGTTACAATAATTGAAGTAATAATGGATCGTAGAAAGTTATATTTGCTTTATCTTTTAAATATAATTCGAGAAGGGCGTGAATCGAAAATATTATTATAAGACCTTTTGTGCTTTAATCATAGTGGCTGTATTCTTTAAGCCATTGCAAAATAATGTCCTTGCGCAAGAGTATAAGATCGATTCACTTACTTTTTATAAAGAAAAGATTAGGCAATTAAAGGCCGAACACAGAGCAGATAGTATTTACCATTATGCTTTAAAAGCTCTTTCTCTCTCAGATGAACTCAAGATCGATTCTCTCAGGATTCGAATGCGCGAAGTTTTGGGAAACTACGAATCCAATGATACTCGTGCTTATAAGTACTTTCAGGAAGCCGAAAAACTGGCTATTCAAAACAAAGAATGGAAGTTACTTGGAAGAGTCTATTTTGGAATTGGATCCCGTCATTTTAACAACAATGACGACAAGAATGCCCTTGTTTACTTCCGGAAGTTGGACTCATTATCAAAAAAGGAAAAAAGCGATAAATTTCTTTGGGCGATGGCTAAAGTTAGTATCGTCGATATTCTATTTAAATCGTATAACCAGAATGATACTATAGGAATTCCACTTATGAATTCATATTTGGATGATGGCTTAAAGATAAGTGACTCATTTAATTTAAGTGTTCCGGCAGCCATATTACTGGAAAAGAAAGCGCATTTTTCAATTTTAAAAGGGGATAGGAAAGAAGCCTATCAATATCTTCAAAAGGCTTTAAGAGAAGCAGATAAAACAGACAATTATATTAGAAAGTCCTCCATTTACAACGGAATTGGCGATTTGTTTTATAAAGATGGTAAAATAGATTCGGCATTAGTCTATTTCAATAAAGAGTTGGCAATAGTAGTTAAATCATTGGATTCGATAGAGATTGCTGTTTCAAATTATAGAATAGGTAGGTTTTATAACGCCATTGATAAACCAACCATTGGAATTAAACATATAGAAACGGCAGAGGCGATTTTGAATAAACTTCCAAATGTCCGACTTCAGCAGCGATTTGAAGTAAAAGACGCTTTGGCAAAAAGTTATCAGGGTATGGGGCTTTTCGAGAAAGCGTATAAGGCCTCAGAAGAATCAAAAAATTTGTTGGAAAGTATTCAACAGCTTCGGAATAGAGAAAACCTTTCCGAATTAGAAACAAAATACCAAGTGGAAGCTAAAACCCGTGAAATAGAATTGTTACAAGCTCAAAATTCGCTCGAAGCAGAGCGAAGAGTGCATCAGCGTAACTTCTTTTTAGTAATAACTATTCTGGTCGCTGGCGGGGTGGTGTTTTTCTATCTTCTCTTCAGAAACAGGCAAAAAACCAATAAAAAATTGCAGGAGTTAGATAAGTTTAAGACGAAGCTATTTGCTAATATCTCGCATGAATTTAGAACACCTCTGACGCTAATTTCGGGACCTGTTGAAAAACAACTGACGAAAAAGAATATTTCCGAAGAAGATAAAAATGACCTTAGCTTGATAAAACAAAATGCCGATAGATTGTTGCATCTGGTAGATCAACTTTTGGATGTAACGAAGTTAGAATCCGGAAATCAGAAACTCAATGTGAGTTTAGGAAATTTGGGAGTATTTTTAAAGCAGATCGTATCTGCGTTTCAGTATAAGGCACAAGAAAAGGAGATTGATTTTATAATACAAATTCCGAAGATAGAGAATGTGTGGTTTGATAAAGATGTGCTCGAAAAAATTGTTACGAACCTCTTATCGAATGCTTTAAAATACACGCCAAAAGGAGGAAGGGTATTTATTAAAGCTGAAGTGGTAGATGGGCATCTAATTTTAACGATCTTAAATAATGGTAATAAATTATGCGATAAAGATCTTTCTCAAATCTTTGAAAGATTTTATCAGGGAGAGCTTCACTCTGAAGGTGTTGGAATTGGTTTAGCGCTGGTAAAAGAACTTACGTCGCTCACACATGGAAATATAATTGCGAATACTCTAAATAATGACGAAATTCAGTTTACAGTAAGTATTCCCTTGGAGCTCACGTACTTTAAAGAACCGGAGCTGGAAATTAATAATAAAATAGCGTCAAAAGTTGCTGAAACCACCGAAACACTTCCTAAAACAGAAAAGTCCGATACCAATGGCAAGCCAATTTTGCTCATTGTTGAAGATGAGATGGATATTAGAAAATTTGTTGTTTCCATATTTGAAGATCATTATACAATTTTAGAAACGTCGAATGGGGAGAAAGGCTTGGAATTAGCAATTAAACACATTCCGGATATCATAATTAGCGATGTGATGATGCCAATACTAGACGGAGTTGAGTTGTGTAAAATATTGAAAACCGATACCCGAACCGGCCATATTCCGGTTATCCTACTCACGGCTAAAAGTGGGGAAGAAAATGAAATTATTGGTTTTGAAACCGGAGCCGATGATTATATTACAAAACCATTTAGTAGTGAAAAGCTCAAAATTAGGGTTGAAAACCTAATTGAGCTAAGGACTCAGTTGCAACAAAGATATCGACAGGAATTCGAATTTGAGAGCATCAAGGATCATACTACCAGTTCGGAACAGAAATTTATACAACAACTTCATCAGGTTATTAATGAAAATATAAGCGATTCCAATTTCAAGACCGAGGAACTGTGTAATAAAATGTTGATGAGCAGAATGCAACTTCACAGAAAATTAAAGGCGTTAACAGGTTTGTCTACAAGTAAATTTCTCAACACCCAGCGTGTAAAAATGGCAGCATCACTTCTTAGAGAAACCGACTTATCCGTTTCTGAAATTGCTTATGAAGTAGGATTCAGCAACCCCTCATATTTTAACAGGTGCTTTAAAGATGTCTACCATTGCACACCGAATTCTTTCCAAGAATAAAAGTTTTTTGGTTTAATACTTCCTTGTTACAATATTCTCATTCAATGTTACAATATTGAATTTATTCTTTTTCAGTTCAACCTACATTTAGCTTAAAATAAACTCCTTTAGCTAAGTTGGATGGAAGAAAATACACACTCACTTGAAAACCATCAGGTACCGGAAACAAAAATTTTTATTAGTATCGACCATCTTAAGGAAGGAGTGTATAAGCTTCAGGTCACCCATAAAAACAAGACGGTAAAATCTATAAAGTTTACTAAAAAATAGAATCATGAAAAGATACCTTACATTACTTTTTTTACTTTTTTACTTAACGCTTTTTTCGCAAAGCGGAATTAACTACAAAGCCGTCATCAAAGACGGAGGTGGCAATATACTGGCATCGTCGCCCATAAGCATTCAGTTCATTATTTATGAAGGCGCAGCATTGACAAATAATGTGTATCAGGAAAGTCATACGACCAATACCAATGCCAACGGACTAGTAATCGTCAACATTGGTGAAGGCACGACTGCGGACGTCTTTGAGGATATCGAATGGGGAATTGACGAGCATTTTTTAAATGTTCAAGTAAATACAGGTAGTGGTTTGGTGGACCTTGGAACTACACAGTTTATGGCGGTGCCTTATGCCTTAAACGCAATCAATGCAACTAATAAGATAGACGACCTTATAGATGGAAAATCTGATAATGATGGTACTAACGATGGCTCATCTATTTTTTTAGGCACCAATGCAGGAGCAAATGATGATGGCACCAATAACAGAAGCATAGGTATAGGTTGGGAAGCATTGACAGCGAATACTACTGGAAGTGATAATACAGCAATAGGAAATAGTGCCCTTGCCACAAATAGTAGTGGCAATGCCAATGTTTCAATTGGCACAGAAACTTTATTCAATAATAATGGTAATAACAATATAGGAATTGGTTACCACGCTTTACTTTCAAACACAACGGGTAGTGATAATATAGGGGTAGGTTACGAGGCTTTAGTTAGTAATACAACAGGCGTTAATAACAATGCTTATGGAACGAACGCATTAAGTGGAAATACCACAGGCTTTTTCAATAATGCCTTTGGAAGACATGCTTTGCAAACTAATACTACGGGTCCTGGAAACACTGCTATAGGACACGGTAGTTTAAGAGACAATACAACAGGTGGCAACAATACAGCTTTGGGGAATGGTGCAGGAGATAACGTGAATGGAAACGATAATGTTTTTGTTGGAAGAAGTGCTGGTTTAGGGTTAGCAAACTCAACAAACTCCGGAAATGTTGTAATAGGTAATCAAGCTGGATCTGGAGCAGACTATAATAACCGTTTGTATATAGATAACTCAAATACCACTAATCCATTGCTTTATGGCGAGTTTGATGCTAACCTTTTAAGGGTCAATGGTACTTTCGATATTAATAATGCCTATCAGTTTCCTACAATAGATGGATCGGTAGATCAAATTTTACAAACTGATGGAGCAGGAACTTTAACATGGGAAGATAATACCGAAGTTTCAGGCTTAGAAGCTTTAGATGAAGGAAATGGCATTGGTTGGAGATTAATAGGAAAGGATCCATCGCGATATTTAAATATAGGATTAAATGCTATAGATTTTAGTACAAACCCAAATATAATTGCTGGAGCTACCGGATCTCATTCTTTTGCAAGTGGATTGAATACTACAGCTTCAGGAAATTCTTCGACAGCTTTAGGAGGCTATTCTACTGCAAGTGGCTCTAGTTCAACGGCGATTGGAAGCAGCATTGCAAGTGGCACTACTTCAACGGCCATGGGCTTTGGTATCGCCTCAGGTTTTACATCAACGGCCATGGGGAATGGTACAGCTTCTGGAAGCAATTCAACAGCCATGGGGAATGGTACAGCTTCTGGAATTAATTCAACAGCCATTGGTTTTATGACGAAAGCAGAAGCCTACGCATCTGTCGCTCTAGGTAGATATAATGTGGGCGGTGGTAATCCAACTAGTTGGGTAGCAAACGATCCTCTTTTTGAAATAGGAATAGGGTTTTCCGGCGGGTCCCCATCCAACGCAATTACTGTCTTAAAAAATGGAAATGTAGGTATTGGCATAATAAACCCGAATGTAAGCCTTGATGTTAATGGTTCAATAGAATACACTGGCACTATTACCGATGTTTCAGACGAAAGGCTTAAAGAAAATTTTATTGACATTGACAACCCGATTCAAAGACTTCAATCCATAAAAGGTTATTCCTATAACATGAAGAATGATCCCTCTAAACGGCGAGAAAATGGGGTTATTGCTCAGGATGTGCAAAAAGTGTTTCCGGAAATGGTAAGTATTATCGATGAAGAAAATGGCTATTTAGGGGTGAGTTATATACAATTAATTCCTGTATTACTGGAGGCAATTAAAGAGCAACAAACTATTATAAATGCGCAGAAAGCGGAATTGAATGCTCTCTCACATGAAATGAAAAAGCTTAAGGATTTAACACTAAGAATTAATGAACTCGAAGCTAACCAGAAAACCTTTCAGAAATGAAGACTATAATAACATTGATCGTTCTCTTTTTATCGACTTGTGCTTTTTCGCAAAGCGGAATAAACTACAAAGCTGTTATAAAAGATAGTGGCGGAAACATAGTCTCCAACCAGACAGTAGATGTTCAATTTATCATTTATGAAGGAGTGGCCTTAACTAAAAATGTTTATCAGGAAAGTCATACAACCAATACAGATGGTAACGGGTTATTAATCGTGAACATTGGTGAAGGCACGACGGCAAATGTTTTTGAGAATATCGAATGGGGAATTGACGAGCATTTTTTAAATGTTCAAGTGAATACAGGTAGTGGTTTGGTGGATATGGGTACCACAGCATTTAAAACTGTTCCATATGCTATAAATGCTGAAAAGGCTAATAATGTAAATGGATTAGAAGCTGTGGACGAAGGGAATGGTATAGGGCATAGGGTCATAGGTAGAAATTTGAATAATTTAGGAAATATTGGTTTAAATGCGGTTGATTTAAGTGTTTCTCCAATTGCGAGTAGTACTTACGGTGCTACAGGAACTTATTCTGTTGCGATGAATCGGCAAACTACGGCTCAGGGCGCAAATGCTACCGCGATGGGACTCGATTCAAAAGCATACGGAAATACTTCTACCACTATGGGTTTTAACAGCATCGCCAATGGGTATGATTCGGTAGCAATGGGTGCCTATACGGTAGCCGATGCTGTACAGTCGGTAGTAATGGGAAGATATAATCTAGGTGGAGGACATAATCAAATCTGGAATCCGTTGGAACCGTTATTTGAGATTGGAAATGGTTCAAACAACGCTAATAGGTCGAATGCACTAACGGTGTTAAAAAATGGGACTATCACCGCACCTTCTTTAACTACTGCTCTTATTGATAATGCTGATGACAAGGTATTAGTAACTAAGGAATATGGTCTTGCTAATTTTGGAGGTTCGGGACTCGAAGCGATAAACGAAGGTAATGGAACAGGACATCGTATTATTGGTAAAGACCCTAATACGGCAGGTAATATAGGTAACAATGCTGTTGACTTAAGTCAGTCACCTGTCTCAAGTTCTACGTATGGAGCGACTGGCTCCAACTCTGTGGCTTTAAACAGACAAACTACTGCACAAGGGCAGAATTCCACTGCTATGGGATTGGATACTGAGGCTAATGGTAATACCTCAGCTGCCTTCGGATTTAATAGTGTTGCCAATGGTTACGATTCTGTAGCTATGGGTGCTTATACTGTAGCCGATGCAGTTCAGTCTGTAGTTTTAGGTAGGTACAATGTTGGAGGCGGACACAGTCAGATTTGGAATCCAGTTGAACCGCTTTTTGAAATAGGTAATGGTGCTAATAATACAAATAGATCGAATGCTTTAACCGTGTTAAAAAATGGAACAATTACAGCTCCAACTTTAACGAATGCCTTAATAGATAATGCAGGGAATAAATCACTTATAACTAAGGAGTATGCTGAGACAAATTACGGACCAAAAACTAAAGTAATAATGATTCCGGGATTGGCATTTCAGCCTAGTAACAATACACGTCCCATTTTTGTTGCGGGTCCACCGGGCGGGATTGATAAGGAAGCTGAAGGACGTTATAATATGATTTATGGAATGTTGTTTGGACGTACAACAAATAATGAAAATAGAGGGGAATATCTCGCTCCCCTTATTCTTACCGAAGGGTCGCAAGTAGTAGAAATTAGCGCATACATGAGGTATGGTCTTCATATAACTATTGAAGCATTTTCACCAATTTCAAATCAGAATTTTGTGATAAAAACCTTGAGCTCCACTGATCCGATCATGGACCAAGTGATAACAATTAACTCCTTCCCATTTTATATACAACCGGACTTTATGTACTACATACGGGTACGTCCCTATGAGAGCTCGATAGAGTGGTCTGGTCAGGGCTTAAAAGCAATAAAATTCACTTATATTGAATGATAAAGATATTTTAAGACTAATTCACCTTACAATTTTAATTTATAATGCTTCATTTTAAATCTATAGCATGAAAAATTTTATGACATTCATTATACTGCTTCTGCAAGGGGTTTTGTTCTCGCAAAGCGGAATAAACTACAAAGCTGTTATAAAAGATAGTGGCGGCAACATTTTAGCAAATCAGACCATAGATGTGCGCATTACAATTCTAATCACTACCAATCCAAATGTCTATAAAGAAACACATACTGCTTTAACAGATAATAATGGTATCATTATCGTAAATATCGGAGAAGGCACTACTACAGATGCATTTGCAGATATAGTTTGGCAAAGGTGCTTCAGTTTCGTTTAAAGACTCTGATCGATTGAGTGTTTTTTATTCTGAAATTATTCCGGTACTTACAAAGGCAATTCAGGAGCAACAGCAAGTAATTGAATTGCAAGTAGATCAAACAAAAGAAATGTCTTCAGAAATAAATCGTTTGAAAAGTTTAGAAGAACGGGTTTTAATACTCGAAGCTAGTCTTAAAACGGAATATTGAATTAATAAGAATAGCTAGTTACTTCTAAATCGAAACAGAATATACTAAGCTTCCTCTACTAAAACGCAGTTTTTTATACTGTTGTTTTAAACATTTGACTTTTAGGTTTGTTCAATCCTGTAAAACTGAACTGTTACATATGTTATACCTTATGTTACAGTTATGGCAGAGAGGGATTTATATTAATAATAATATTGATGAATTGATATTTTCAGTTCAAAATTTGTTTTTAAAAAGAAACCACCTAAAAGCTCAAAACCATGAAAGCAAAACTTCTATACGCCATTATGGCTCTCTTGGGATCTTTAACTTTCGCCCAAACCGGAATTAACTACAAAGCGGTTATAAAAGATAGTGGAGGAAACATAGTCGCAAGTCAGCCGGTAGATGTTCAATTCATTATTTTTGAAGGGGCTGCATTAACTAACAATGTTTATCAGGAAAGTCATGCCACAATTACAGATGCCAACGGAATTTTGATCGTAAATATTGGCAAAGGAACTACAACCGACGTATTTACCGATATTTCCTGGGGTGATGATAAACATTGGCTCAATGTACAGGTTGATACCGGGGCAGGATTAGTAGATATGGGAACCACACAGTTTATGGCGGTGCCATACGCGCTACATTCCGCCAATGTAACAGGCTTAGAGGCTCTCGATGAGGGCAATGGTGTCGGTTATCGATTATTAAACTCGAACCCCATTTACTATGGAAATATTGGCTCCAGAGCCGTCGATTTAAGTTATGGGGGTGACTCAGGATATGATGCCGGACAGGGTGCTGTTGGTTTAGGGTCAGTGACAATGGGACAATATACTACTGCCAATATTGGCTCAGTCGCCATGGGCTATGGAACCTCTGCTACCGGTCAATATTCAACGGCTATGGGGAGTAATACTAATGCGTCCGGACCATTTACGGTTGCCATGGGCGAATCTTCATCGGCTTCAGGTTTATACGCAACAGCATTGGGAGTTGGAACCAATGCAAATGGATTGGCTTCTACGGCTATAGGGCGTTTTAATATAGGTGGCGGAAATCCATCAATCTGGATTGATACAGATCCTTTATTTGAAATTGGTAATGGTTCCGGAATTGGATCAAAATCTAATGCTCTAACCGTATTAAAAAATGGTAGCGTTATAGCACCAAGTTTAGATATGGCAGAAATTACCGATAATAAATCCTTAATTACCAAAGAATATGCCGACACTAATTATTCTGGCGGTGGATCTACGGGCTTGGAATTGATAAATGAAGGCGCTGGTCCGGGCTGGAGATTTGTAGGCGCAAACCCAAATAATTTTGGAGATATTGGTTGGGGTGCTGTGGATTTAAGTGTTCAAGATTTGAATTCAACAACTAGTGGTGCAACAGGTCAATATTCGGTTGCTACGGGGTTAAGAACCATAGCAAGCGCGAACCATTCTACTGCTATGGGGTATTATTCCATTGCATCCGGAATGTATTCAACCGCAATGGGAAATAATTCGGTTGCCAGTGGGGAAACTGCAACAGCCATTGGTTGGAGTGCCAACGCTCTGGGAGACTATTCGATTGCGGTAGGAACCGTCGCGACCAGCGCAGGAAATAATTCGGCGGCGATAGGAGAGGGAGTTATAGCAGATGATCCTAATTCAATAGTAGTGGGATCGTATAATGATCCAAATACCTATAGTAATACCGTTTTTCAAGTAGGCAATGGTACTTTACCTGCTCCTTCAAATGCTTTAACGGTTTTAAATAATGGGGATGCTATTTTGGCTGGTACACTTACCCAGAGTTCAGACATACGTCTTAAAAACGATATTCAAGATCTGGAATACGGTTTAAATGAAGTTTTGGCACTACAACCAAAATCTTACCATTGGAAAAAGCATACTAGTTTCAGAAAATCACTAGGCTTAATTGCGCAAGACGTAGCTTCGGTTATAACTGAAATTGTTCACGAAACCGAAGATGATGAGAAGACTTTAAGCATTAGTTATATCGAACTGATTCCGGTGTTAATAAAGGCGATTCAGGAGCAGCAGTTAATCATAATTGGTCAAAATGCGGAAATCTCCGATCAAGCATCAGAAATAGCAATTCTTTCCGAAGAAATCAACAAAATTAACGAGTTGAGTCAACGTATCAAGCAATTAGAATCAAACAAGAAAAACCTTCAGCAATGAGAAATTCAATTATTTATATCGCATTACTAATTTCGACAATTGTTTTTTCGCAAAGCGGAATTAATTACAAAGCAGTTATAAAGGATAGT
>TARA_R110002124_G_scaffold170608_6_pt1 | contig 56645 bp, 42 predicted proteins | sample TARA_R110002124 | Tara Oceans TARA_R110002124 (sample SAMEA4397445) | marine metagenome | biome: Polar Biome; feature: [SRF] surface water layer (ENVO:00010504); material: water (ENVO:00002006), including particulate matter (ENVO:01000060) such as... | depth 5 m
TTGTATGCTAAAAGTGATGACAATTCAATTCGGCATTAAAATTGCCAATAATCTTATGAACTAAACACGAGAACCATGACTACTGAAAAAAAATACCAAGAATTTGGCTTAAAATATGGAATTCCATTGGCCATAATTACCTCTACCCTTGCCATGAAAAAATCCAGTGGACTAGGGAAATTAATTACCTTCTCCATTGTCACACCTGCAATGTTGGCCTATTTATACAGCTTAATTAAAACAAAGCAAATTTCTGACTTAGACCATTAAAAAGGGTAACCGATAGCAAAATTAAATATTAAATTATTCTTTCTCCATTCGCTATCCTGCACTTTAAATTCTTTTGCCCACCGTTCCCCTTCAGGCAAGTATGGACTCCTAAGGGGAGCGGCTAGGTCAAACCTGACCACAAAGAATTCTATATCTACCCTTAGGCCGATTCCAGCTCCAACAGCCAATTCCCTGTACCAATCCCTACCAAACTTACCTCCAGGTAAGGCCTCATTTTCATTTACCAACCAAACATTTCCTACATCCACAAATGTTGCCCCTTTGAGGTAAGAGACAATGGGGAATCTGAATTCTAGATTTCCTTCGAGCCTAATGTCACCTGCTTGGTCAAAATAATTGCCAGTGGTTTCTTCATCAGGCTTAAATGAACCCGGACCGAGAGACCTTATTCGAAAGGCCCTTATGCTATTGGGCCCTCCCGAGAAAAACTGTTTTGCAAATGGGAGTGACACTGAGTTACCATAAGGCAGTCCTAGCCCTCCAAAGAAGCGGAAAGCAAGTAACTTTTCTTCAGTAAATCTCCAGTAATACCTAAAATCAACATCTCCTTTATTGTATTGGGCATAATTAAAACCCAAAAAAGTGTTTTGATCCTCACTACTCAATAATTTATTGGCCAGCCGAAGTCCTCCACCTGCCAGGTCGATATTGGCACCGAAATAAATGCTATGCTCCCTATACTTGTCCATTAACTTGTTAAAGGCAAAACTATAGGTAAGTCCAGCTATAAATTGATGTTCAAAACTTTGCCTTAAAAATGGATTATTGTCTAATATTTCCTCAAACTCGCTGGAGGTCTTGGACATGTCCACAAAGTTCAAAGCTATAGGTGTGATCTCATGGTATACAAAACGATTGGCATTCCAAAAATAACCATAGGAAGCAGAAATTGTGTTTAATCTGTAATACCCTCTTCTATCTTGGTACTCTGTCCCTAAACTGATCTTTGTTTTAGGTACTGAATAAGCAAATCTTTCTTTGATCGAAATTGGAAATACAACCCTGGGGAAAATTAAATCCCCCTTCAAACCTACTTCAAAAGCACTTAAACTTTCCCTTTGTCCAGAGGCGATCTGACTTTCATAGCCAATTTGTGCCGTAAGATTAAAGGTTTCACCTCCATAAAACAGGTTTCTATTTCTATAATTAAGTAATAAGGCAGGACCAGCGAAATTGTTCGATTTGGAAACCCCCTGCAGTTCTGCTCTTAGGGAACGTTTATCCAGAGGAGTTAGATAGATATTGGCATCCAATTCCCCTTTACCCTCACTAAGAGTCGAATCTGTCTCTGTGTATCTTAAATTAACAAATCTATAATTCCCTATTCCTGTTAACCTACTGCTGGTAAGCTTGGTATCCTTTGCATTGAAAAGGCTGTCCTTTTCAATCAATATATATTGGTGAAGTAGTTCAGGTTTAAAAGACAGACCATTTTGAATAAATGCAATGTTCTTAATTTTAGTCGTATCTGTTTTCTCACCATATTCATCAGATGAATAATTGGGATAAACCCGAATGTTTTTGACTTGATAAGGCACAATTCCTTTTTCCGGTGCATTTTGCTTAAGCCTAAGAAAAAGGTCGTATTTCTTATTATCGTATTGATTTGTGTCTGCTTCAAAAATTAAAAAATCAGGGTTGAAATTATAATAACCTTGATTTTTAAGGCTTTCGTCTAACCTTATCCTTTCTTTCTTCATCATTTCCAAGGAAAAATAATCCCCTTCAGCAATTTCTGTTGAAGCGAGCAATTTCCTTATGCTTCGGTCAATTGGCAAACTGTCTTTGTCGTAAGTATAGGTGGCCAATTGATATGGTTGGGCCAAGTCTACAGAATAATTAATTGCTGCTTTTTTCGGTTTTTGTTCCACCTGAGCACTTACCTCTGAAAAAAAGAATCCACCATTATCCAGCCTATTTAAAATAAGTTGCTGGGTTTTTTCCAGTTCAACACTGCTTAAATAAACGGGTTCCTCCCCGATTTTTTTATAGATAAACAGGTTAATGAAACCCGGATTTTCCTTTTGAACTTTATAATAACTCCATAAGCCAATACGCATGCCCAAAATTTTACTATTGGGCTCTGGTTTTAGCAAGCCTTCTAATTCAGTATTTACCTCCTTGAACCCTTTGACTGAAAAGTCTCTATTGATTTCCAAGTTAGCTCCCGTATATAACTTTTCGTCTTCCGGAATAAATTTTGATACACTGCACCCTACTAAAATCCAAACAGGCACAAGGAATACAAGTGTCTTTTTAAATCTGCTGTAATACGGTTTGAGCGAACATGTGTATTTTTTACTTCTCATTTCTCTCCTCTCCTGCTTTTGTTTCTGAGTCTCTTTCCTTTAATTTAGTTGTTATCCCTTTCCACAAATCCTCAAATTTATTAAACTCCCTATTATAAATTACTGAGAGCCCTGTTACAACCAGTTGACCATCTATAAAACTTTCAAACTGATTTTTTCTAAAACCTCTAATTCGGTAACGGCCATTCTCAGAAAGCAAATATTCCACGCTTACATTCCCCAAGAGAGAATTGCTAGAACTAGAAGAAGATGAGCCTCCTTCAATATCTATCTGACTCCCTACCTGAACAACCAAACGGTCATCAAGAAAGCGCTTACTCGCATTTACATTAAGTTGTGTTCTAGACTCGGGAGAACTCCCTTGGTAATCCTCGAAACTATCCAGCCCAACATCCAACTCCAAGCCTGTATCTCCCACAATACTATTAGTAAAAGTATTTAGCTGCCCTGAAAGTAACTGACTGACACTAGACCTTGCCATGCCTGTAGTTCCCCCACTCCCAGAACCCTCCCCACTTGGAAAAAATCTATTCAATACCAATAGTGAAAAAACTTGACGATTTAATTCACCTTCCTGGTTATTCAATTGTTGTACTTGAGAATATACTGCCCCACCTATTGCACCCCTTTGATCTTCGGGCATATCCATGTTGAAGGAAATTTCAGGCCTAAGTAATTCACCATCTATATTAAGGTAAACAATAAAAGGCAACTCCTGTCGGTATTTGGTCATCGTCTCCCGTGAACCTCCAGCTGCCGCTGCAGTCATCAGATCAGCGGCAGAGGTTTTGATGCGATAAATAGCCGTAATGTCCATATTGGCATCCATAGGATCTCCAGCCCACGCTATGGTACTTCCACTTTGAATTTCAAATTTCCTACTTACCAAATTATACAAACTCAGTTCATAATGTCCTTTGGAAAGCTCATAAATCCCAGTAAGTGTAACTCTTCCATTTGGATCCATATTAAGACGAAGATCTGCAGCACCTTCGACCAAGAGGTTGTCCCCCGATCGCTCATCAACGACAATATTAAATACTGCCTCTTGGGAAATATTCAAAAGCACAGCCACCTTGTAGCCTGTATATCCGGTGTTGCTGGTTTCCTCCAGTCTTTTTGTTAAAATATCTTCTGGGTCCTTGCGATTTACAAATACCACCACCCCATTTCTTTCTACTATATCCAACTGACTTTCAGGAATTACAAAACTTATATTTGTTCCCTTGTCCACCCTTAGCTTGGCATCTATAATTGGTAAGTTTAGATCGCCTTTGATCGTCACATTGGCCCCTATGATGGCATCTCCATAAAACAAATCATTGTCTTCTTTGGTGGAATTCAACACCATAAAATTATCCGCAGTCAGGGAAAGGTCAAATTGTGGATTAATAAAGTCATCTGTTAATATTTCTCCATCAAAAATAAAGTTATTTCCTTGTTCATCTTTTATAGTTATTTGATCCAGAAAGACTCCTTGGTTATCTACCTTAATTTCATCATCAGCAATAGCAAATCTTGAATTCAAGGTTGCTATTGTAAATTCAGTCTCATTGAATGCCAGATTACCGGCATAGCGTGGATCGGTAGTACTCCCCTCCACCTTGAAATTCCCGGAGATGAAACCTTGCCCTCCACTAATTGCTCCATCAGAAAGTCCCTCTAGTATATTTAATTCAAATTTGTTCAAGTCAAGATCTAGGTTTAATCTCGCTCCCAAAGGATCGGCAGTGAATTCACCTAATAAATCCAAGTTTATTCCTTTGTCTTTTACTTTTAAATCAAAATCATAATTCTTTTGGTCATTGCCTGTGGCGTTCAAAGATAAATTACCTAAAGGCACTTCAAGCAACTCCATGTCCCTTACCGTAATCCCCGCTTGTAAACCCATGGCTTCAAATGGATTTTCAATTTTAATTGATCCATTTACCAGGCCTGCAGCCAATATATCTTCAGGATTTAGCAAACTGGTAAATGTCCTCAACCTGAAATCATTAAAAGCAATATCAATGGCGTTTTCGTCCCGCTCATTACTAAATGATAAAAGTTGCTTTCCTCTTGAAAATTCAAATTCCTTAAAATCAAACCAATCTTCTCCTAAAGTAAAGGAATTACCCTCCGGCACATCCCATTTCACCTTATTGAAAACCACACTATCAGGAGAAATGTGAAGACGCAATGAATCTTTATTTATCCCTAGATCGAAATTAATATTAGCCAACACCTCGTCCTCATGAAGTGAATTAAAATTAACATAGAGCAGATTTTCAAGAACCTCACCAGTAAAATAGGTAGGTCCAACTAGCAAAGGACCTGATGACAACCCCATAATACCAAAATCAAAGTTAAATTCTGAAGAATCACTTACCACATTAAGGTCTAAACTGTCCACTATAGAACCAGCATAAGAAATGTAGGGAAAACTAATTCTACCATTTAAGGTAGATTTTCCTTCATCAAAAGCCATCCTAATCGAGCCCTCTTCCATCCTTTCCAGTTCTGGCAATATCACCTGTTGTAATAGCAAGGTAGACGGAATAGTAAAATCCATTTCTACATTGACCGGCTTTTGTATTTCAGAAAGGTTTTGAGCTGCACTATCAAGAAAGTATCGATTAAAATGCCTGGAAACTCCTTCATACGTTTCGATAGGGCTTACATTGGAATGTAACTGACCAACCAAGAGATTGCTTTGAATATCCAAGCCTGTTGAATCTGGTAAAATTCTCAAGTTCAAGTTCATGTCTCCCATTGGATAGGCTTGATCTTCCAAGACTACCGTTCCCTCTACCAACTTGGATTGGAGTTCAAAATTTTCTGAATCCCCCGAAAAAGTAGCAACCATGGAAAATTTAGTCCGAATTTTTTGCGCTGTAAAGTTAAGCCCATACAAATCCGCTCCATTTAAATCCAAATCCATAGCTATATTATAGTTGGCAGTATCTAGGGAAACCGCTGCCAACATCTTCAGATCCAAAAACTCGTCTTTATGAATTAAATGAATTTCTCCATCCCCATTCACAATTTCAGCGTCCAACTTTAGTCCTTTATAGTTGTGACCATTATAGCCTAAATTGGTAACGACCGATGCTAATTGCAGGTCTATTTTATCCAAAGGACCTGCATTACCTTTGGCGGACAATTCCATATCCAAGGGACCATAAGCTATCGAATCACCCAAAATTTCACCCAAAGGCATTCCTTCTATCTTGGTGTTTAGATCATAGTGATAAGCACCTTCTTTAGCTGTCAATTTAGCATCTACTTTTACGGAACCTTCATAGGCCTTGAGGAAAGACTCAAGACTGAACGCATTAAGTGACCCAATAGTAGCTAAAGATAGGTCAACTTGCTTGGGGTAATTAAAACCTAGACTGTCTTCAGGAACAAAGAGATTTAGGTCCTTTTCACTAGAAATAAAATTAAACTCCTCTACATTCCACGATACACGCTCTGTAACAAGCGGTTCGGAAACGAAACCAGAAAGTAATATCCGCGTAGAATTTCCCCATTTTGCAGAAAGCTTTTCTAAATTCAACTTGTCCATTTTTCCAGAGACAAGTAATGTTGCGTTAAGCTTATTCTTCGCAAATGTCTTTACATAAGTATTATTTTTAAGCCCCGGAGAGAAATAATAGGCATCTTGAATACCAAGATATACGGAATTGAGCGCCAAATCTAAAAATGCACTTTCTGGATTTTCTATAAAAGTAGCCAAACTAGGGTATTGCAGCTTTAACTTTCCTTTCAAACTGCTATTGCCCGTGGCTATAGTTAAATCAGCCAAGTCAAAAGATTCATTATCTAAATCAAATCGCCCTTGAAAGTTATCTAATCTGAAACCAGATTTTTCCTCAAACTCAAATTTATTTAGGGTCAGACCAGCCTTTTCAGGCTTTAAAAACATATTATTGACCTCTATATCAAAGTTTTTTAATGCAATATTATTTGGGTTGAACCCAGTAGATGACCCATTATCACCATTTACCTGATAATTTATTTTGTTGTTGGTCAGGTTTAAGCTTGATAATTCCACTTCCCATAGAGGCCAAGAAAAGAATGCTGTTGAATCCTTAGTTTCGGGACTGTTTTGTAGGTTGTCTAGTGTGCTTTTATAATCAATAAAGGAATCATGAAGAGAAAAGGTTTTTATTAACACCCTTTGCTTCTCAAGATTGGCTTCGGGCATTTCTAACAATAATTCACCTAAACTAGATTGCAAGTCCATGCCATCGGGCAAAGAAGTGTAGTCGATATTTATACTTTTTAATGAAAGCTCTTCCAGCACAAGTAGTGGCAAAGGAGTCTCACTGCTGGTAGAATCATCACTTGGAGGAAAAGCTTTGGATTGATGGTAAGAAATGGCAGAGTTTTCCCACTGAAACTTGTTAACATGAAAATCCATTTTATTGAGATCCAAACTATTAATTTGGAGCAACAACTTACCAAGGCTAAGTTTCCCTTCCAATTCTAACATTTGATCTGAATAGTTCAAGTGCCAGTTTTCTAATTCTATTGGTCCCACATTGATATCAGGATAGCCACTATCCACATTGGAGGCCGTATCAATCGAAGCTGTGTCTAAACTTGTCTCTTGTCCAGAAAAGGCATCAATAAGATAATTGAAGTTAAAATTCCCTAAACTATCCCTACTGATATTCGCAGTAAGTCCCTCCCATTCAAGCCTTGATATACTGATCTGATTATTATTTATGAAAGGAATTAGTTCTAAACCTGTCTCTAGTCGGTGACTGTAAATTAGCGTATCTCCTTTGGTATCTTCCAGATAAAGCCCTTCTAAATACAAGTTCCCACGAAAAGTCACAAACAGCCTATCAATGTTAACTTTAGTATTTGTTTTTTCTGCTACATATTTGGTAACCTTATTCACGATAATTTTCTGACCGAAAGGACTTCGGACAAATAGAATTAATAGAAGGACCAGTATGGTAAGACTGAGTAAAACCCATCCTCCTATTTTTAAAATTCTTTTACCTAAGGTTTGCTTCAAAGCTGTGTTTTTTACTAAAAAAAGGAGTGGAAGAACCATCCACTCCTGTGTAAATTTGTTACAATAAGTGCACTATAACTAATATCAATTATTATACCAACTCTATTAATGGGATCCCGCTGATGAAGCCATGACGGCATTAATATCTACACCCAGGCCTTTTGCTATACGCATACCAAACTCCTCATCCATTCTAAACCAGTGACACAGTTGGCGATTGATAATAACTTCTCTTTTGGGTCCTGAAATTCCGCTCATAGCTCCAATGGTATTGTTGATGGTATTGTCTTGCTCTTCTTTGCTCATTACATCCCTAAACAAAGCTCTTGGCTGAGAATAGTGGTCATTGTCTCCAACTTTACTATTTCTGTCATACCAATCTGCAATTGTATCTTCAAGTTGTTCGGATGGTTCCTCATATTGCTTATCAACTACAATATCATCAAAACTGTTTGGCCAATAATTGGGTTTTTTACCTCCATTACCATCTACCCTCATCATTCCGTCTCTTTCATAATTATTTACAGCATAAGGACATCTATTTACAGGGATTTGTTCATAATTCCCACCCAATCTATACCTATGCGCATCGGGATAAGAAAGCAACCTACCTTGAAGCATTTTATCTGGACTATAACCAAGTCCATCCACTAAGTGTGCAGGGGCAAAGGCGGATTGTTCTACGTCTTGAAAATAATTGTCAGGATTTTTGTTCAATTCCAATACCCCCACGTCCACTAAGGGAAATTCAGAATGTGGCCAAACTTTGGTCAAATCAAATGGATTGAAATCTACTTTTTTGGCCTGATCCGTAGTCATTACCTGAATCTTCATGTTCCATTTAGGGAAATCTCCATTGTCTATTGCTTCCAAAAGGTCTCGCTGTGCAAAATCCAGGTCTTTAGATTTCATTTGTGCAGCCTCCTCATCAGTGAAATTTTTAATCCCTTGGGCTGTCTTAAAATGATACTTCACAAAAACTTTCTCATTCTTTGCATTGATCATTGAAAAAGTATGCGATCCATACCCATTCATATGCCGAAACCCTACAGGTGTACCTCTATCACTCATTAAGATCAATACCTGATGCAAAGATTCAGGTGTCAAAGACCAATAGTCCCAAACCATTGTCGGTGATTTGCAGTTGGTATATGGATCTCTTTTTTGGGTATGAATGAAATCAGAGAACTTTTTTGGGTCCTTTATAAAAAATACCGGGGTATTGTTTCCTACCAAATCCCAATTTCCATCTTCGGTGTAAAATTTAATAGCAAATCCTCTTGGATCTCTTTCGGTATCAGCCGATCCTTTTTCTCCCCCAACAGTGGAAAATCGAAGAAAGACTTTGGTTTTTTTTCCTATTTTATTAAAAACTTTAGCCCTTGTATATTGGGAAATGTCTTCTGTGACGGTGAAAGTACCAAAGGCCCCAGATCCCTTGGCATGAACAATTCTTTCAGGAATTCTCTCTCTATTAAAATGAGCCATTTTTTCATGAAGAATATAATCTTCTAAAAGAATTGGACCTCTAGGTCCTACCGTCTTCGAATTCTCATTTTCCACATAAATCCTTCCGGATGCGGTGGTTAGTTTATTGTGCTTTTTGTCTTCTGACATGATGCTAGATTTATGTTTTTGTTTTTGTTTAACTTTTGATTCAATAAATATAGGCACAATAGATCAATAGTTAAAATTGATTGTTTCTATAATATAATAGATATAATCAATAACTATTGTCTAACTGTCCACACTGCTCATAAAAACTACATAAATAATTGTCCTTTTCAAGTTTCTACCTTGAATCCAAAATTTTATGTAGTTAATGTCAGAATAATAGCCTGAACTACTGTCAATATGTCGGTATTTTACTAAATTTGCGATCTGAAATTATAGTCAGTCAATGGAAAATATTATAAAAGATATCGATATCATCAATGTTGAGGAAGCAGAGAGCTGTGATTTTAAGGTGACTGCTGAGGAAAATACTGGCAAAACAAAGCGATTGTACATCGAAAGTTATGGTTGCCAAATGAATTTTTCTGATAGTGAGATTGTCGCTTCCATCATGAAAGAAACGGGATTTGATACCACTTCAGATTTCAATAACGCGGATGTAATTTTATTAAACACCTGTTCTATTAGAGAAAAGGCTGAAAATACTGTACGAAAAAGACTAAGTCAGTTCAATCAAATCAAGAAAGCCAAACCAGAATTAATGATCGGTGTCTTGGGCTGCATGGCAGAACGATTGAAAGAAAAGCTTTTAGAGGAAGAAAAGCTTGTGGATTTGGTAGTTGGACCTGATGCATATCGGGACCTACCTAACCTTGTCGGGCAGGCAGAAGATGGCCATAAAGGTGTAAATACATTTTTATCACGGGAGGAAACCTATGCGGACATATCTCCGGTACGCCTAAACTCCAACGGAGTAAGTGCCATGATCTCCATAATGAGAGGTTGTGACAATATGTGCTCTTTTTGCGTGGTTCCATTTACAAGGGGCAGGGAAAGAAGTCGCGATCCTTATTCTATAACCAAAGAAGCCAAAGAACTATTTGACCATGGCTATAGAGAAGTAACCTTATTGGGGCAAAATGTGGACAGCTATAAATGGTCTCCTGAGGAAAACAATAAAGCCCGGCTTAATAAAAAAGAGGCGGAAATAGCTGAAGTGGTCTATTTTTCAGATTTACTGGAAATGGTCGCTAAAGTAGATCCTAAACTTAGGATTCGATTTTCCACTTCCCATCCCAAAGACATTACAGATAAGGTCTTGGAAACAATGAAAGAATACGACAATATTTGTAAATACATCCATTTACCTGTTCAAAGTGGTAACAGCAGAATTCTGGAGATGATGAACAGGACTTATGACCGTGAATGGTACTTGAATCGAATTCAAAAGATCCGTGAAATACTGGGTGAGGATTGCGGGATTTCTTCGGACATGATCGCAGGATTCTGTACAGAGACAGAAGAAGAACATCAGGATACCCTAAGCATGATGGACATCGTTCAATATGATTTCTCTTATATGTTTTATTATTCTGAGCGTCCTGGCACCTTAGCAGAAAAGAAATACAAGGATGATATTCCGCTAGCCGTTAAAAAACGCAGGTTGCAGGAAATTATCGATAAACAAGGTCAACTTTCGCTTATAAGACACAAAAGAGAAGTTGGTCAAATACAGGAGGTTTTGGTAGAAGGATTGTCCAAAAGGTCCAAAGACCAATTGAAGGCAAAAAATTCAGCCAATAAGGTGGTAATTATACCTAAAGGCAATTTAAATATTGGAGATTATGTCACTGTGAAGATCACAGATTGTACGTCAGCGACGCTTTTTGGAGAAATTGTCAATTAAATAAAAAAACATGATCTCTATAAGCCCTTCGGAAATTTTAAGCATCAAGCAAAGGTTTGGAATAATTGGCAACAGTCCTTTATTAAACCACGCCATCCAAGTGGCCATGCAGGCTGCTCCTACTGAAATGACGGTATTGGTTACAGGAGAAAGTGGCAGTGGTAAAGAATCATTTTCAAAAATAATTCATGCGCTTAGCAAACGTAAACACGGTAAATTTATCGCAATAAACTGTGGCGCAATACCTGAAGGAACGATAGATTCCGAACTTTTTGGTCATGAAAAAGGATCATTTACCGGAGCTCATGAGGCCAGGAAGGGGTATTTTGAAGTTACAGATGGGGGTTCACTGTTTCTGGATGAAATCGGAGAAATGCCTTTAGGCACCCAGGCCAGGCTATTGCGTGTGCTGGAAAATGGTGAGTTTATCAAAGTAGGCTCCTCAAAGGTTTTAAAAACTGATGTTAGGGTCATCGCTGCCACTAACGTTAACCTTTTGAAAGCCGTAGAAAAAGGGAAGTTTAGAGAAGACCTTTATTATCGATTAAATACAGTTCCCATTTTTGTCCCACCATTAAGGCAAAGAGAGGATGATGTGGCCTTATTATTTAGAAAATTCACAACTGATTTTTCTGAAAAATACCAGGTAAGACCAATTACGCTTACAGATGATGCAAGAAATTTGCTACTCAAATTTCCTTTTCCTGGAAATATCAGACAATTAAAGAATTTAGCAGAACAAATTTCGTTATTGGAGCAAGAAAGGGAGGTAGATGCTGAAACATTAATCAAATACTTACCAAAGGAAAAAAGCAGTTTGCCGGCCTCTATACAAGGAAAAAACGACAAGGGAGATGCCTTTTCGGATTTTTCTGAAAGAGAAATCTTGTATAAGGTCTTATTCGACATGAAAAAGGACATGACGGATTTGAAAAAGCTTATCTTAGAGTCCTATCATTCGGGCGGTCTGGACCAAAACATCATGAAGAAGCACCAGAACCTTTTTGATGACATGGAATCGACCACACATTATGAGGACAACCCAAGCCCTTCGAAAAATTTACCTTTGGTATTGGAATCCTTAAGTGCCAAGAAAGAGTTAAAAGAAGACAATGAGATCTCAAGAAAAAATTACGAAGAGGACGTAATTGAAGATATTATTCACGAGGAGGATGACAATTCTCTTTCTTTGGAAAAAAAGGAAAAAGAACTGATTACCAAAGCATTAAAAAAACACCATAACAAGAGAAAATATGCTGCTATGGATTTGGGGATCTCTGAAAGAACGCTTTATAGGAAGATCAAGCAATATGACATTCAATAAAATAGGATTATGGTTACTAAGTTTAAGTCTATTAGTAGCCTCTTGCAAAATTGAATACAGTTTTACAGGAACCACCCTTGATTACAATGTGACCAAAACCTTTTCGGTAGCCAATTTTTTCAATGATTCAGGAGGGGGCCCGGCCAACATGGGGCAATTATTCACTGAGGACTTGAAGGACTATTTTCAGCGGAATACCCAATTGGAGTTGATACAAAACAATGGTGACTTGCAGTTTCTTGGAGCCATAACCCGCTACACGATCACTCCTCAGGCAACTGTATCCAGCCCTAACAGTACACAACCCGACAGGGCAGGTCAAATGCGCATTACAATAGGCGTAGAAGTAGAGTTTATCAATTTGGCTAATGAAGAAGAGAATGCGAAAAAATCCTTTTCTTTTTTCCAAGATTATGACCCAAGAAGCACTACTTTACTGCAGGTAGAAACAGAATTGGTAGAAGTGATTTTTGAAAGTATCATTCAGGATATTTTCACATCTACTGTTGCCAATTGGTAAAAATTGTTAAATTTAAAAGAACAAATTTAAATATTAGCCCTGTGAACGCTCAAGCATTTTTAGAACTCATCAATAAAGCCGATAACCTTGACAATGCTGATTTAAAAAAAGCGTTGAAACTGCAGGAAGAATACCCTTATTTTTTGGTTCCAAAAGTACTTGCTGCAAAATATGAATGGGATAAAGCTTCAGGAGAATCCAAGACCTTACTTCATTGGGCTGCTGTAGTCAGTCCTGAAAGAAGACGATTAAAGCACTTGTTAACAGGCACAGCTCCTATAGTTCCTGTTTCCACGGAAGAAGAAAAAAACACTCCGGCACCAAGTCTAGAAAAAGAACTGGAAGACATTCCTGTTCAAAAGCTTGAGAATGAAATCAAGGCAAAAGAAACACCTGTGCCAACTGAAGGAGTAAATACTTCTGAACAAACGCTTACTGAAAACATTTCCAGACCTAAAAGAGATGAAATACTCAGGCGGTTGGAGGAAAATCTGAAAAAAATAAAAAAAACAACCTCGAACAATCAAAATAATTCTGAAAATCTAAAAAAAAAGGACACCCCAGAGGAGGGAAATGAAGAAGTAAATGCTTCAACGGATTCCCCTCGTAAAAAAGTCAAAAAGCCAGAAGCAAAAAAGGCCAAAAAAACCCAGCAAGAATTAATTGATAATTTCGAAGAAAAACCCATCCGTTTGGCAAAAGAGAAAATGGATGAAACGGTAGAGCTTCCAGATTTGTCGGAGCAAAGCACCCATTTAAATCACACCATGCTGTCCGAATCATACGCCAAATTATTGGTCAAACAAAATAAAATAAATGAGGCAATAGAAATATATCAAAAATTAATATTGAAGTTTCCAAAGAAAAGGACTTACTTTGCAGATCAAATTGAGAAATTAAAAGAATAAAATAAATAACAAGCATGTTTGTAGTAATCATCAGTATCATTATCGTTTTGGCCGTCTTATTGATTTTGGTCATTCTAGGTCAAAATTCTAAAGGAGGTGCAGGAGCAGCTTTTGGTGGCAGTGCCTCACAAATCATGGGTGTAACTAAAACCGGTAATATTTTAGAGAAAGCTACTTGGGTTTTAGCCATTGCTATTCTGGCCTTGTCTTTGGGTTCTTCCGCATTTCATGAGAGCAGTAGTTCTTCAGGATTTTCTTCTCCAAATGTAGAAAATGCTCAAAAGCAAATTCTAACTCCTTCATTTGACAACGAATCTATTCTGCCTTCTGATGAAAATGCAGAAGAGGCTCCAGTAGAAGCCACACCAGATACTGAAGAGTAACAGCAAATAAAACACATAAAAAAAGGCCTGTTGAAAATCAACAGGCCTTTTTTATTTTAAATTTTAATATTATTTAAGTTAGTAAAGATTGAAGAAGCGCTGGAATATGATTAAATTGTCATTTTAAAATCCTTAAAAAAACAACAAAGTTTATATCTATGTTTGAAAATCATTTAAGTATGGAAGACTTAGGCGCAGACAAATGGCCTAATGTCATTTTATGGGCTGCTCCTGTGATGTTTCTGTTGGTGTTTATAGAATGGGGCATCAGCTTATATCAAAAAAAAGATACTTACGATAAAAAAGATTTCTTGGCTGCCTCTACAATTGGGCTCGTAAATGTAGGTATTAGTGCCTTAATAAAAGCCTTTACATTTGGCGTAGCACTGTTTTGCTGGAACATTGTTCCATGGAAAATCCCTGCTACCTGGTGGTCATTTATATTTTGTTTCTTCGCTATTGATCTTGCCAGGTATTGGGCACATAGGGTTACTCATGAACAACGATTTTGGTGGGCAACACACATTACACACCATAACTCTGCAAAATATAATTTTTCTGTTTCCTTTCGCTTAGGATGGACTCAGCATATAAAGATTATCTTTTTTGTACCGGTGATGTTAATGGGATTTAACCCATTCGTTTTCTTTATTTGTCATCAGGTAGCCGTATTGTATCAATTCTGGATCCACACCGAATACATCAAAAAGCTACCTAAGCCAATTGAATACTTCTTTGTCACTCCTTCCCATCACAGGGTTCACCACGGAAGCGACGCTCATTATTTAGATAAAAATTACGGTTCTACCTTCATTATTTGGGACAGGATTTTTGGAACATTTAAAGCCGAAGAAGAAAGACCTACATATGGTATTACCAAGCCGGTAACTTCCTACAACCCAATTTATTTGGTATTTCATGAATGGGCAGACATTGTAAAAGACATTAGAAAGGCCAAAGATGGCAAAGAGGTGTATCAGATTCTATTTGGAAAACCTGGAGATGAGGTCATTAAAAACCGCGAAATCAGGGAACAAATGGAAAAAGAAAACGCTAAACCAAAAGCGCCATCTACCACTAGCCCTACCCCTATATTGGTCTCGAATGAAAATTCGCTACTGAAAAAAGAAGACTAATCTTGGCTTATCCAATAGGGTCTTCCTATTGCAGGTTAAAATAAAATCATAATAAAAAAGGGGAGACTTGATCTCCCCTTTTTTATTAAACGGATATATTCCTTAGTAATAAACGCTTACTAATGGGCAACAAACTTTCCTGTAAGGGTACATCTTGTTTGGAATAAATGCGCCAGGTAGATGGATTGGGCAGATCTGTAAAGTTCTTGATCAGATCGAGTTTAATGCGGTTACAGGTATTGCTGAGGCTTTTCCTGAAGGCGGCAACAAACCGTAACACTATCCCCCTATATTTATCCAGGCTATTTTGAAAAAGGTCAATTTTGTAGCGATAAACCAAGATGTCCTTCGAGTTTCCATTGGACACTAAGGCATAGCCTTCTTTTTGGTAAAGAGCAGAAAGTCCAACAGGCTCTATTTCTAATTGACCCTCAATAAATTCATAAATGCTCTTTCCTTCCTCTATTTGTTTTTTGATTTGAGGTAAAGCATAGGAGATGATCTCCCCCATCTGTTTCATTACTTCATCCTCATTGGTTTTATCTTTATAAGTAATGGTTAACTTCTTCAAGTCCACCTTATCAACCTCTTTAGGAAACCCCGATTTCAACTCATTTCTTGTTTTATCAAGCTTTTCAAGTTTTTGATAGTGGTGAATAAGTTCAGCCAGCGGAGGATAAAGTTTTACGGATTTAAAATCCTTTTCAACATCTTGTAAATAGGCCAAAAGAAGGTATTTCTTGTACTCGAAATCAACCCAGCCTTCAGAGATCCAATTATCCGATAGTTTTCCCATAATTTATCTTTTTAAATCATAAAGATAAAGTACGTAAATATGACATAATTACCAATTCTTCACAGTAAAATTGACAGGCTAACTAAATAATAGTCTGGTCCAACCTGTCAGTATTGAAGAATAAATAAGACTTTATGTCAGTAAAAATGTAAATATCACGATTGGCACAGAAAGTGTAAATAAGGATTTTGTATTACAGAAATCAAACTTTAAAAATAACTAAATCACATGTCTAAAGTTAACATCCAACCTCTAGCAGACAGGGTTTTGGTAGAACCCGCTGCCGCAGAAGAAAAAACGGCTTCAGGCCTTTATATCCCTGATACCGCCAAAGAAAAACCACAAAAAGGTACAGTAGTAGCTGTAGGTAATGGCAAAAAAGATGAGCCATTAACCGTAAAAGTAGGTGACACTGTTTTGTATGGTAAGTACGCTGGCACCGAGCTATCTGTGGAAGGTGCTGATTATTTGATCATGAGAGAAGCTGACATTTTCGCTATCTTATAATTAAAGATCCTATAATCAAGTTTAATTAATTAAAACTCAAAAAAGTTTAAAAAATGGCTAAGGAATTATTTTTCAATACCGACGCAAGGGATCGCCTTAAAAAAGGAGTTGACGCCCTAGCTGATGCAGTAAAGGTAACATTAGGTCCAAAAGGCAGAAATGTAATTTTGGACAAAAAATTTGGCGCTCCAAGTATAACTAAAGATGGTGTAACTGTAGCTAAAGAAATTGAATTAGAAGACGCTATAGAAAACATGGGGGCTCAATTGGTAAAAGAAGTGGCTTCCAAAACTGCTGATGATGCTGGTGACGGTACTACCACAGCCACAGTATTGACCCAGTCAATTTTTTCTGTAGGTATTAAAAACGTAGCTGCAGGTGCCAACCCAATGGACCTTAAAAGAGGGATTGATAAAGCTGTAGAAGCTATCGTTGCAGAATTAAGAGCTGCATCTAAAGAAATCTCTACTTCTAAAGAAATCGCACAGGTAGGAACCATTTCTGCAAACAATGACGAGGAAATCGGCAAGATGATAGCTGACGCTATGCAGAAAGTAGGTAAAGACGGTGTTATCACTGTCGAAGAAGCAAAAGGTACTGAAACAGAAGTAAGAACTGTTGAAGGTATGCAATTTGACAGAGGATATCTTTCTCCGTACTTCACTACCAACACTGAGAAGATGGAAGCTGAATTGGAAAATCCTTACATTCTTATCTATGATAAGAAGATTTCTGCAATGAAAGAATTGCTTCCAGTTTTAGAACCAGTTGCTCAATCAGGCCGACCATTGTTGATCATCGCTGAAGATGTTGATGGAGAAGCGCTAGCTACATTGGTAGTGAACAAAATCAGAGGTGCACTGAAAGTTGCCGCTGTTAAAGCTCCAGGTTTCGGAGACAGAAGAAAAGCCATGTTAGAAGACATCGCTACGCTTACAGGTGGTACTGTTATTTCGGAAGAAAGAGGTTACAAGCTTGAGAATGTAACTGTAGATTACCTAGGTACTGCAGAGAAAATCAATATCGATAAAGACAACACTACCATCGTTAATGGTGCTGGTGAAAAAGCGTCAATCGAAGCTAGAATCAACGAGATCAAATCTCAGATAGAAAAAACTACTTCTGACTACGACCGTGAAAAACTTCAAGAAAGATTAGCTAAGCTATCTGGTGGAGTTGCTATCCTTTACATTGGTGCTGCCACTGAAGTAGAAATGAAAGAGAAAAAAGACAGAGTTGATGATGCACTTCATGCAACCAGAGCTGCTGTACAAGAAGGCGTAGTAGTAGGTGGTGGAGTTGCCCTTATCAGAGCTTCTGTAGCACTTGACAAACTTAAAGGTCTTAATGAAGATGAAGATACAGGTATCAACATCATCAAGCAGGCTGTTGAAGCTCCTTTGAGAACAATCGTTTCCAATTCAGGAGGAGAAGGTTCTGTAGTTATCAACAGAATCAAAGACTCTAAAGGAGATTATGGTTACAATGCTAGAACTGACAAATATGAAGACTTGTTCAAAGCTGGTGTAATTGATCCAACTAAAGTAACACGTCTTGCATTAGAGAATGCTGCTTCAATCGCTGCCTTATTGCTTACTACTGAATGTGTAGTAGCTGACATTAAAGAAGAATCTCCTGCAGGCCCACCAATGGGTGGCGGAGGAATGGGTGGAATGATGTAATCCATTCGCATAAAACGCTGAAAAGGGAAGCCATAATGGCTTCCCTTTTTTTTATTCAATTTTATCCAGTTTTAGCTTTAAACATTTGATTATAGAATAAAACCATCTCCTAAGCAATTAAAAGTTGTTTCTTATAGTTCTACCTGAAACTTACAAGGGATTGCAATAGCAAAACCTAAAAGCCTGTCATCAAATGGCCTTATATTCTTGCGGTTACCTCATTTGGAGAATGAAATCGAGAAATTTTTCCGCATTGTTTTACTTTGACACATATCCTGATCCTGACTCATTAGTTGAAATTTAAATACATTCAAACCAGCAAAAATTTAAGACTTTATTTTAATAGTGGAATTATAATGTTAAATTTCAGTCGTAAGAGAACGAGAGAGAGAAAAGTTTTTATTTAAATATAAATGTATCCATTCGATTTAATTGTTTTAATTGATGATGACCCAATAAACAATCTGATCAATAAACGGTTAATCAACAAATTAAATTTATCACCTAAGACCATCGAATTTTTAGAGGCTGAGGTCGCATTACAATACCTGAAAGATCCAAACTTGGAAAAAAGGTTATTGATTCTTGTCGATATTAACATGCCTGTAATGAATGGTTGGGATTTTTTAAGCCAGTATCTGGAACTTGAAAATGGCAGGAACGATCGTATCATAATGCTATCAAGCTCTATTGACTTCCAGGATCGGCAAAAATCAAAAGAGTTTCCCTTTGTGAGTGGGTTTATTGAAAAACCACTCACCCACGAAAAATTAGAGTCGCTGCTTTAAAGCTATTTATTTTCGCCCTCAGGTTGAAATGATAAACTGATTTACCTTCTGAAAGCTCTTCCCTAATTTTAACCCGATAAATAACAATGTTCGAAAATCTGTTGCTTGCTGATGTATTTACAATTTCAGCATACCGCAGCTATTTACGATAAAGTTTTAGCTATCTATACTGGCTTGAATTCCCATGGGAATGGTTGCAGTACCCCGTAGATCTGGATGTCCCTGGATACAACTTAGACTCAATGAACCAAATGTACTTTTGCATGCTCAATAGCCTCTGTGGAGTTTTTAATCCATACGATTTTATTACTGGGTAGCAATTTATTCAATTCCTCCTCTCTTATAGGATCTTTGGTTCCGACCTGCCTAATGTACACAGCTTCTATCCTATGTTTATACTTGCTAATTATTTCGGCATAAATTTCAGGATCATGCTGACCGCTGTCTCCTAAAAGAACAAAATTCAAGTTTGGATAAAAATCCATCAGAAAAGATATCTTTTCAACTTTATGCTTATGGCTGCCCCCTCCAGACTTCCAAATATTTTTCAAATCCATATGCCTATCTTTTAATAATATAGGACCTACCGGAATCTCCCTATATTTCAAAAAATCCTGGATCAGGTCAAAGAGATTCCAATCACTACTGGAAACATAAAATACTGGATACTGAGCATTTGCTGATAATAATCGGTAAAACTCACTTACTCCTGGAAGTGGTCTCCTTGTATAGGCATTTTTAGAGACGGACAACCAAAACTTTTCCTGAATATTGGTGGCCTTAGAAACAATGATGGTATCGTCTATATCTGAAATTATTCCATGTGGATAATTCTTTTGAAATCTTAAAATCTCTTTGGTTATAGATGGAACTTCAGGCTTAAGCCCCTCATCGGCCAACAATGAAAATTGGACTGTTTTTGTGGATTCAGAGGTTTTTTCATCTAAGTCATACAAGCCCTCAAAAACACCTTCTTCATCCGTGACCAATTGTTTATTAAGTCCAGCAATTCTCAATTCGACCCTCGCATCCGGAACACTGCTCCCAGCATACCTTCTTAAAGTTGCCAAAATATTATGCAACGTATTGTGCTTATCTGAAGGCCTACTTTGTTTGTAAGCTTCGATCACCCTACCCTTAACAAAAAGGTGAGAAGAATTACCTAGCACCACAAAAACCTCAACACGCAAAAGATCAAGTTTTCCCAACTTTCTCTTAAGTATCGAAAAAAAATAACGGAACGGCCAAGTCAACCCTCTGAATAGATAAATCTGCTTCATATTATTTAAAAGTCCTCAAATCCTAGGCCAGCCGCAGATCTCACCTTTGAAAAGGCAATATTTAAGTCTACATAAAGGGAATTATTGACTAAATGGGAATCAAACAGACTCGTCTCTCTGGCATTGATTAAAAACAAGGAACTCTCCCCTAGTTCAAATTTAATTCTTTCTCCTTTCAATAAATTTTCCAGCCCTTTTACGTTTTGTGAAAATATTTTTAACTGCTGATCTAAAACTTGGTATTCATTGAAGAACTTCCTGAGCTTTGCACTCAATTGCTCGAATTTTAAATCTCTTTTATAATTTACATCTGCTATTTTTGTCTTTGTCAATCCCAGATCACCTCTTTCCTTTCTTAATAACAAAGGAGTCGCCACCTGAACTCCGAATTTATAATTATTCTCTAAAAAACCAAGCTGCTGCATCCCTCCAAAGGTTTCTGTTAAAAAATTATATTTAAGCTTGATTTTAGGCTTTAGCTGCTCCGCCTTATACCTGCGCTCAACATCTAGGTAATCAAGGTCGTAATCAATTAAGCGCAATTCAGGATGGTCTAGTAAAGCCTCACTATAGAAGTCCTTATTTAATTCCTGAAATGGCAAACTAAAAAGCGGCTCAGGCACAGCTAAAGCTTCAAGACCTATAGGTCTTTCCTCTTCATCCCATAGGTAAACATTCAATTCCTGTGTACTTGAGAAAAACTCATAGCCTGCTTTTTGAAATTTAATACTTCTATTCAATACTTGGGTATAAGCTTCTACTGTATCGATGGCCGGAAGATCTCCTTGCTCAAAACGGCCTATCACCCCTTCAAACCTGACCTTTGCTAACCTTAACCCTTCCTCATGTACCTTCAAGTCTGCATAAGCCCCAGCCCATTTCCAATATGCAACAGTGGCATCATAATAAAGGTTAATCAAACTAAGCCTCCTTTCTTCAATGGAGGCCAAATTGTAAATTTTCGCCTGTTGAAGTGCTGCCCTGCGTTTGTCAATCAACAAACCATTACCCACATTCACTGCTGCGCCTACAGCATAAAGTCCATTACTAGGAACATTTTGTTCTGGATTAAGGTAGGTTCCCTTATTATTTTCCACAATCCCCTGAAACTCTACCCCTCCTACTGTTGGAATTAGCACCCCTCCTTCACGTTTGTTATAATATTGCTTTTCCTGGTATTGCTTTTCATCAATACTACCATACAGATAGGGATCAAAGCCTCCTCTTGCTTTCCGAACTTCTTGCTTTCCAAACTCCAAATACAAGTCAGCTTGCTTTACTACCGGATGGTATTGTCGCACCCATATCATGAACTGGTCAAAAGTAAGGGGCTTATCCTGGGCGCTAAGCGGAGTCAATACGAATGCAAATAATAGTCCAAGTAAACCAATGCTCTGTTTCATTTTGCTTGTTTTTTCATTTCCTTAGCCTCTTGAAGGGTATAATAATCTGGTGGGAACCCGTTCATTTGACGCCATATTTCGTACCAAACAGGAACATCGTTAAGCAATGCGATTCCGTCTGCTCCTGCTCCAATTCTTAAAGCCTCAGGCCATGGTTCTTCATCTGGATCAGGAACTACCAATACCCTGTACTTATTATTAGTGCTAGTAAAGTTGTCAATGGCAATTACCTTTCCTCCAAACGTGCCATTTGACAATTCTGGCCACCCCGAAAACACAATCGCCGGCCAACCATCAAAAATGAATCTGATTTTACTGTCTATTTTAACTAATGGCAGATCTATTGGATCAACATAAATCTCTACTGCCAGGGAATAATTTTGAGGCATAATGCTTATTATTTCTGCACCCTCTTTAATGGTTTCACCTATCCCTACCTGTATGGCTTTTGTGATGTATCCCGACTGAGGAGCCAATACATAATACATGCCCGACCTTACGGTATAGTTGGTCAATTCATTCTTTAATTTATTGACACCAGCCTCAGCATCATATTGACCAGAAAGCGCCGAGAACCTTTCTGAATTAACTTTGGCCAATTTGTCCCTGAAATCATTATCAATGGCATTCAACTCTATAGTAGCAGATATGTATTCATTCCTGCTTCCAAGCAATTTATTCTCCGCACTCAATGCTTTTGCTTGGGCTTCCTGAAGTTTAATTTTCCTTGTTTCCAGATCAGTAAGAGATTTCAAGCCTTCCTCATACAGCTTTTCCATCCTTTGGAACTGCTTTTCGGCAACCATAAAGTTGACCTTTTCTGCTTCCAACATTATACTATCGGACAACACCTTTAAATTTGCTTGTTTTAGCTTATTTTGTGCCTGTTCTTTTCTCAATTTGTTATTTCTTTCTAAAGCAGAAAGTTGTTGTTCTTGAGCATTGATCTTTGCTTCATAGGATTTTACAGAAAGCTCCTTTGCATCTACTTGCAATTGTGTTCTATTGAGTAAATCAGGGTCCATATACTGTTCCTTAACTTCCGAGAGGTAAAGAATAGTGTCTCCTTTAGCCACAAAATCACCTTCTTGAACATACCACTGCTCAATTCTTCCAGGAATAATGGAATGTATGGTTTGTGGCCTGTGCTCAGGTTTTAGCGCTGTCAATGTACCTTTTGATCTGAAGTTTTGAGTCCATGGCAAGAAAAGAAAGACAAAACCAGCCATCAATAGATACAATAAAATCCTTATCCTTCTTCGGCTCTGATTGCTTGATACGGTCAACCGATAACTGTCAAAGGAATTGAGATCAATTAATTCTTTGATCGAATTTCTAGAAATGTTTAACATGGATTTAACGTTTATTCTGCTTGCTGTAATTTATATAGCTAAGGTAATCACCTTTAAAAGCAATCTCCCCAGACTTCATGGCCACTATTTTATCCGCTCTTTGCAAAATTGAATCTTGAGTAGAAACCATTACCATGGTCCAGGGGCCTGAGAAAATAAAATCAAAAACCCTGTCAGATTCTTCCTTGTTCAGGTAATTAAGCTCTTCTTCAAGCAATAATAATTTTGGAGAGAAACACAGGCTTCTGGCCAAAATTATTTTACTTATTTGAGCGTTACTAAGATTTTTACCTTCTGGTAAAAGGGTAGTTTCAAGGTCATCTTTAAGTTTATATATGTATTCGTTCAATCCAACAACCTCTAAAACTTCTCTTAACATGCTCTCTGAAACACCCTCATTTCCCACAGTTATGTTCTCCCTAATTGTGCCATGAAAAACCGATTGTCTTGACAAACTATCACCTATTAAGGACCTTAATTTCTCCAAAGACAAGGTGTCGATGGGCAACTTATTGACAATTACATTACCTTGGAAATCTTCTATCAACCCGGCCATGATTTGTAAAAGGGTGCTTTTACCAGCGCCGCTTTCTCCAGTAATGATTATTTTTTCACCTCCTCTAATTTCCAAATCAATCTGATTCAATATAGGAGCAGCATTATCTCTAGAGTTATAAGTAACGTTTTTAAATACATAGGACAAACCGGACATCTCTTCATTTAAAGCATTAACCTTACCTGAAGCTCTCTCCAGATCCATATCCATTATCAACCCTAATTTTTCGGTAGCAGTAAGCGTGTCATATACCGTTTCTAAGCTAAGTATGATTTTCTCAACAGAATTGATAATCAAAACTATGATTATTTCTGCTGCAACAAATTGACCTATACTGATCTCATTGTTCATTAACAATAAACTCCCTGCCACCAGAAGAATGACAACAATAAGCACCTTAAAGGCAATTAATACCTTAAACTGAAAAATCAGCACTGCGAAATGAGAATTTCTGAAAGTGACATATTTTTTCACCAATTGATCCACTCGATTGAAAGGCAATGGAGAATAACCTGACAGCTTAAATGTTTCTAATGTCCTGGCAATTTCTTCCAACCAATATGCTATTTCATATTTAGCAGAGGATTCTTTCAAACTAGTCTTCATTCCTTTTGGACTTGTAAACCTGAAAATCAAGTAAATGGTAAGGATCAAAACCAATGAGAAAATAATGAAAAATGGATGGTAAATGGCCAACAAAATCAACCCAAAAAAGACTTGCAAGGAAGCTGTACTAAAATCTATTAGTAATTTGGATAATCCTTTTTGCAAATTTATGGTATCGAAAAATCGATTGACCAATTCAGGAGCATATTCCCCCCTTAAAGACTCCATTTTTAACCTTGGAAGTCGATAAGCAAATTCAATTGCCGATTTACTAAATACACGTTGCTGTAATTTTTCGGATAAATAAAGCTGACTAACTTGTAGATAACCACCAAATATAACTCCTAGTGCCACAATGATTACAAGGATCACCCATGAGGTGGTAAGTCTTCCTCCCAAAATAAAATTTAGAATAGCCTGGATTCCTAGAGGTAGGGATAGGGAAACGAGACCATTGAGAACGGCATAAAAATATATGGCGTAAATCTCTCTTTTTTCACTCTTTAAAAGACTGAAAAAACGCTTTAGGGGCGTATTAATTAAACTTTCATCCATTTTTAAGAGAATTAAAAACCAAATTATAATAAAATTCAAGCTTAGGTTGACCTTTAAACTTATCCTCGATCAGATTTGGCATATGCTTGGAACAGTAGGTATTTAAAACAGAGGACCAGATCAATGTTGAGACAAACGCCTTGGGGAAGGGGTGATTGGGGTTTAATTCATTAAAGATCTGGATTAACCTTTCACTAAAATTATAAAACTGGTTAAAATACCCACTGCTATTTTCATTGTCCACTTCCTTGGTCATAAAAGCCTTATTCGATTCTTCGGTAACAACCTTTCTGAGTAAACTAATGTTTAGATATAAATTTTCATTAAAGACCGGACCTTCAACCAGCAGTTTTATTGCCATTTTGATCTTTTCTTTCGGACTTTCCATATTGGCAGTACCATAGACCAAGTTGTGCTCAAGCCAGCCCCAATACCAATCAATATAGTAAAGCAATAGTTTGTGCTTGTTTTCAAAATACCTATAAATAGCTGCTTCAGTGCTATTTACCTGCAATGAAAGTCTTTTAAAATTAAAAGACTCCATTCCTAGCTCGTCTATTAAGGACAGGCTTTCTTCTAAAATTTTTTTTCCTAAATCTGAACTCAGAGGATCTTTAATGAAAATTCCCGGTTTGACTGGGATTATGGTATTGTTTAATATACGATGCATAATAAAGATATAGTAAATCTAACTCAACACTTAAACGAACTAATTAAAGGTAAGTTTTACTAACTATAAAAAAATATTACTTATTACCGAAGTACATCTGTCAGATTAACGATTTGGCGATCTCCTTTTTAAACCCCAAAAAGGCAATTAAACTTCATTTACCTGAAGCAATCACTTCCCTTGAAGAAAAATCAGGACAGGCTGAGAATTTCAGTAAACCCTATTGAACAATCCGGGTTAAAGGTGTCCTATTCCCAAAGCTAGCCCTTGCACCTTTTTTGAAAAAGCCTTATTTTGCGCTGAGTAATTTTGGGATTTCGTGAAAGTGAAAACTTTTCTACTCAAGCATTATTTTATCTATTTCTGTTATCTCTCACCCCTCAGAAGTCAAATAAAAGCCATTGTATGTTTACTTCAAAATGTGACGAACTGATCATTTCAGATTGGAAAATTGAGTACCTTTGACCATTATTCTTCCTTCAACTTTGGAATAATATTTAGTGTTGAATGGAAGGAGTTTGAGATGGAATCCTCTCTGGTTATGAATTAACTACTCTTAATGTGCTTTTTTTACTCGTATTGCTGTATGTTATTCCCCTATTTCTGATTGCGGTTTATAAAATCGTAGTCAAGGGCAAATGGGAATGGGTGATTTTCTTCTTTATTTTATATCTACCCTTCTATATTACAATCCTAAGTATTGTTTACCAGTCCACAGGCTCCGTTTTATTGGTTAATGTCTTTCAATATTTAAAGGAGCTGATGCTTTTATTGGCTGGCATCTCCTGGCTGGTTTACCAAAGAAATGTATTTGAATACACGTTTAGAATTCAATTAATTGACAAGCTTTTTTTAGCATTTTACCTACTCTGCTTTGTATTTCTTATTGCTCCAATTGGTAGCGCCGATTTTATAACTAAAGCCATTTATTTTAAGAATGTGCTTATAATGGGACTTTTATACTTTTTCGGACGAAATACCACTCTGAAAGATGGTGAATACCGCAATTTATTTTTGATTTTAATATTCCTTTTTATTGCTGCATTTGGCGTAAATATTTTTGAAACATTAATTCAAACCCACTCTCAAAACCTTACTGGTTACGCATTGTATAATAGCGTTATTAATAATACAGAACCTTCAGGTAATTACGGGCTCACCTGGTCATTCGAAACCCAAACCACAGGGATGAGGTTGGCTTCCTTCTTTTCCAATCCGTTGGAATTGGCAAGTTCGTGCCTATTGGGGTTTTCAGTTGGCCTTATTGGCTATCTTACCTCCAAACGAGAACAATCCTGGGTATTTATTCTTATGATGCTTGCAACGATTGGTAGCCTGTTTTTTGCTGCATCCAGGGCATCTTTTGCCTCCTTTTTTATTCAATTGTCTTTTATCGCCATCATCTTTAGATTGTATGGATTGATCAAAATAGGCATTGCACTCTTTGTGTCTTTGGTCTCATATATTATTTTCTTTGCTTCAGATGAGCTCTATTACTTTGTTATAGATACGCTAACTTTTGAAAATGCCTCCAGTTTAGGGCATGTTGTAGCATGGTTTGAGGCATTAGACCAGATGATAGTGGCTCCACTTGGCTCGGGTTTAGCCACGAGTGGAAATGCAAGTACCGTGACGGATGAACTCAGAATTGGAGGAGAAAATCAGTTCTTAATTTTTGGAGTTCAACTTGGTGTATTAGGGATGCTACTTTATACAGCCATATTGGCTACTGGAATTTGGACGGCTGTCAAAGCCTTTAAAATAGCTGATAACACACACTTGGCACGAATAGCATTTATAGGGGCCACTACTAAGGTGGGACTGCTTTTACCACTTTTTACCGCCAATGCAGAATTGTATGCATTCGTATCATGGATAAGTTGGTGGATGATAGGCTTAAGTGTAAAAACCTACATTTCCTGCTCCTTCAATCAAAACAGTATTGTTGAAAGTAATTCGTAATCAGAAGACAGCTATCAAAATAAATCGAAGCATTGGGTTTACATGAAAAATTGTGGCAAAAATCAAGGAATACACCTTATCCAAGTATTGTTAAGCGTTTAGTTATTCTCTATTTTTACCCTTATTAATGAATAAATTTAACTATACATGATTCTTCATAAAGAATGTCCACTTTGTAATTCCACATCACTTTTAGGGTATGCCATTGATACCAAAAGAAGAGGGCCCCACATTTCCAGGGTTCAATGCAGCTCTTGTAAATTGGTTTTTGCCAACCCAATGGCTGACGCAGCTGAGTTAAATAGTTATTACAATAATTATTATGAAAAAGATCATTATATGGCTATGGATTATAAAAAGATAATACTGGATCAATATGAGTACTTTAAAACCATTAAGCCTGAGGACATTGGTAAGGAAACAAGACACCTCAAGATGCTAAAATCAAAATCTAAATTTTTGGATGTAGGATGTGGTTTGGGTATGGGATTGGCACAAGCAAATCAGTTAAATTGTGAACTATATGCTACGGAATTTGATGAAGGAGCATTGGAATTTGTTAAAAATCATTTTAAGATACAGACTTTTAAGGGTGACCTTTGGGGAGCCAACTATCCAGACAATTTTTTTGATTTTGTTCATATTTCACATGTTATCGAACATGTACTTGATCCAAGAGCTTATGTTCAAGAAATGTCAAGAATTCTAAAACCAGGAGGATTTTTAGCAATAGGAACTCCAGACATCTCCAGTTATCTATACAGGATGCACAGGTGGATTAATCTATTACAGTTGAAAGTTCCAGATGTCATCGATGGACTTGAACACACTTTTATTTTTCCAAAATCAGGACTCCGTTCTTTATGTATTCAAGAAGATCTGGAAGTAGTAGATCACTATACCTATTCTCTTGGGGAAAAAATAAGTAATCTTAGACACTACAAAATGCCACTCTCAAAAAAACTCAATCGGTTGATTCAAAATGCTTTTCATATTAATCAATGGATTGTTTGCCAGAAAAAACCTTCAATCTGAAACAAGCGCTAGAAATTCTATTATGTGCTGAAATATCCAATCATTTTTATTTTATTGTGTTTGCAACACATCCCCTGAAGAAAAATCAAAAATTCCTATTTCATAATCTGGGTTCAAATTAATAAACAGCACCAAGGAGGACGAGATAAAAATTGGATGAATTATCAGTCGGATGGAAGTTATTCTTTCCCTCCATCCGACTGATTACCCCTCATTTCAAAACCTATTGTAAGTTTTAGTTGTAGTTATTTCAGGTTTGGTTCATAGGATATCTTACCCATGCCATATAGATACAAGACTTTAGAATACCTTAACATAATAGGCAACAATGCTATATTAAAGAAAACGACGGACACGATGTAGACCATAAGGTCTGGATCATCAAAAACGTAATTCAGAACAATCATTACGTTGATAAACAAGGCAACCGAAAGGGCATAGCTAATGTACATTGCTCCGTAATAAAAGTCAGGTTCTGGTACAAGTTCTACACCACAATTAGGACAACATTGATTGATCTGGCTTAATTTTCTAAAACTAAAAACTGAAGCAGGGAAAAGATTTCCTTTTCTACATTTTGGACACTTGGCCTTCAAAATGGCTCCAGTCAAACTTCTTTGTTCATTCATGAATTTATTAATTAAAATTACCGGACTTCGTCCAAGTCATAATCTTTGCCTTTACCCCAACGCAAAAGCTCTTCGAGTTCATAATACTCCAAAGTGGCTAAATCTTTCATCTTAAAATTTTCTCTTCCGATTCTTTCCATAACCTCCAAGAACCTGATTTCCCCATAATTTACTAGCTTGTAAACACGGCCCACTCTTATATTGTCAATTGCTAATGGCATTCAAAAGTTATTTAAATAGGAAGATCATTATTCAAAATACGCTCGGCTTTCAGCCACGAAGAATTCAAAGTTAATTTGTTTTAAGTTCTAATTTTACTTGAAATCCAAAAGCTTTACCATTTCCACTTAAATTTTGGCAAAGAAATTATCAAATTACCTGTCCGTCATTTTTTTTTAGAACTGAAGCAGAGTTATTTTATATCAATAACTTCAAATTCCCCGATAATCTATTAATTTTGCAACTCATAAAAAAATGCTTTAAAATGACCGGTACCAAAAAGTTTATTATTGATTTTGACAGCACTTTTACCAAAGTAGAGGCCTTGGATATTTTAGGTGAAATTAGCTTGAAGGATGATCCTTCGAAGGAAGAGAAGCTAAAATCAATAAAGGACATTACCGATCAAGGAATGGAGGGCAAACTCACTTTTAGAGAGAGTCTTATCCAACGGGTAGAGATTTTGAATGCCAACAAGGATCAAATCTCTGAATTGATTTCGGTTTTAATGAAAAAGGTGTCTGATTCCTTTACAAGGAATAAGGAATTTCTTCTTGAGAACAGAGAAGATATTTATATAATATCCAATGGTTTCAAGGATTTTGTAGTTCCTATTGTTACAAGCTTCGGGATCAAACCTGAAAATGTATTTGCAAATGAGTTTGAATACGATGAGTCTGGAAAGATTACGGGCTTCAATAAGAAGAATCCACTATCTCAAAATAATGGCAAACCAGATACAATAAAGAGGTTGAACTTGTCCGGAGACATTTATGTCATTGGTGATGGTTATACAGACTATGAAATCAAGGCATCAGGGGTAGCCAATAAGTTTTATGCTTTTACTGAAAACATTCATCGTCCTTCCGTTTCTTCAAAAGCGGATCACATTGCGCCAAGTTTGGACGAAATTTTATATGTGAACAAATTGAATAAAAAGTTTTCTTACCCAAAAAGTCGTATCAACGTTTTATTATTGGAAAATGTACATCCGATTGGCGTTGAACTTATGAAAGCGGAAGGTTACAATGTAGAAGTGATCAGCTCTGCGCTTTCAGAGGATGAGCTTGCAGAAAAAATAAAAAAGGTATCGGTACTAGGCATACGATCCAAAACGCAGGTTACCAAAAAGGTATTGGAAAATGCCAATAGATTGATTTCAATTGGCGCTTTTTGCATAGGAACCAATCAAATAGACTTGGAAACTTGTCAAGAGAAAGGAATAGCCGTGTTCAATGCACCATTTAGCAATACTAGATCAGTTGTAGAACTTGCTATTGCAGAAATAATCTTCCTAATGCGTGGAATGGTTGACAAAACAACCAGTATGCACCAGGGAAAATGGGACAAAAGCGCGAACGGTAGTTTTGAGATCAGAGGCAAAAAATTAGGCATAATAGGCTACGGTAATATTGGTTCTCAATTGTCTGTTTTAGCTGAGAATATGGGCTTGAATGTTTATTACTATGATGTAATAGAAAGACTAGCTTTGGGCAATGCGACAAAAGTAGATTCATTGGATGAATTACTTGAATCCTGTGATGTCATTTCCCTCCATGTAGATGGAAGAAAAGAGAATGATCTTTTGATTGACAAAGAAAAGATAGCCAAAATGAAGAAAGGCGCCTATTTAATTAATTTAAGTAGAGGCCATGTGGTAGATGTAGCTGCACTTCGTGAAGCGTTGACTTCAGGTCATCTTGCTGGTGCAGGTATTGATGTGTTTCCAAAAGAACCAAAAAACAATTCGGAGCCATTCGAATCTGAATTAAAAGGTTTACCAAACACTATCCTTACACCACATATAGGAGGAAGCACCTTGGAGGCGCAGCAGAACATTGCTCAATTTGTTCCGGGAAAGATTATTGAATACATCAATACTGGTAATACTTACAATAGTGTGAATTTCCCTAACATCCAACTTCCATTTTTACATGATGCACACAGACTGATTCACATTCACTTGAATGAGCCAGGTATAATGGCAAGGATCAATAAAATTTTAGCTGATTACGACATCAATATTGTAGGGCAATATCTCAAAACAAACGAAAAAATCGGCTATGTAATTACAGATATTGACAAAGCTTATAGTAGCAAGGTTATAGATGAGCTGAAGGCAATAAATGGTACAATAAGATTCAGAGTACTGTATTAAGAAGAACAAAAAAATAAGGGAGCTGACAAGCAGTCCCCTTAAAATATGGCCCGAATCATGGAGTGTTACAAACCTCCGGTAAAACAAGATTTGAGCTGCACCTTTCTCGCAACCTTCCACTGTTATCCTGCACCTAAAAAGGTACGAGGTCTTCCAAATGGAAGATGAGGCCTGGTTTTGAAAATGTGCTTCACTCGGTATATTAATCAATTGTGAAGTTTGAACATGTCGCTGACCCGAACCACAATGCAAATATACAATCAATATGAGGAAACCTCAAACCCCTTCTTCTTGTATTTAAAATTCACAAAGCAATATTGACAATACCAGAAACTTATTAATTCCTTTATATTTAACAACTGAACTACCTCAAAATCAAAGACTTTTACGTAATTACCCCCAAGGATTAGCAGGCTTAAGCCTAATCCTCAAATAAACTGATTTACATACAATTACATGAAGCAGTGAGAATGTAATTCTTTAAAAAGGATTAAAAAAAATAAATTTAAAATATCCTTTCCTCCCCTCTCAAAAAGAGAAACCAAAAAATTGTAATAAGAAATTATTTTACTAATTTAAAAATCGTAGGCACGTATAGCTTACAACGTACAAAAATGATTAGACAGCTTTTACATAGAATCTTTAATTATTTTAAATAATGTATCAAATCAAAAAAATCATTGTTTGTCTTGATCAATCAGAGATGGACAAAACTCTGGTAAAATTTGCCACATTTATAGCAAAGAGCAACCAATCCAAGAAAATCTACTTTACAAATATCATTAGAAACCTTAGTATACCTAAAGATGTTTTGGCTGAGTTCCCAAACCTAATTGACAATATGGTTGAGGAGCGAAAAAGCCAAATGAAACAGGTCGTAAAAGAAAATCAAGATCCTGATTTTAATATCAGTACTGCTTTCATCGTCAGAGAAGGACAACTTTCAAAAAAGGTACTCAAATTAGCCAATGAGAAATCGGCCGACTTAATACTTGTAGGTAAAAAGACAACTATTCCAGGCTCAGGAGTAATCACACAACGATTGGCAAGAAGAGCTTCTTGTTCTCTTCTAATTGTTCCAGAAAATAGTCAGCCGAAAGTTAAAAAAATTCTTGTTCCTAGTGATTTTTCAGATTATTCCAAAGATGCTCTTGAGGAAGCCATTGAAATCACTGAAAAAAACGATGGTAAATCCGAAATAGTTTGTCAGAATGTTTACTCGGTACCATCGGGATATCATTTTACAGGAAAATCATACGAGGAGTTTAGTGAAATCATGCTAATGCATGCTCAGGTAAACTACAAAAAATTCATTCGTAAAATTGACACCAAAGGGCATACGATTACACCGCTATACACCAGAGATGAGGACGATGATCCAGTGGTAGACATCCTAAATAAGGCAAAAGAAATAGAGGCTAGCATTATCATCATCGGTGCTAAAGGAAGAACCGCAGCTACAGCTCTATTCATTGGCAGTTTGGCTGAACGTCTAATTCAAATCAATAATAAAGTCCCTCTATTGGTTACAAGACCTAAAGGTAAAAATGCAGGAATTATTGAATACATACTTGAAATTTAGGTTTTCACATACAAAAATATATTGTTTAGGACTTTTTATGAATAATTCCTAACTTTATACTATTCCAATAATTGAATACATTATGAAACTAAAGTCATTATTCCTACTAATAATCGCTTTGTCTTTTTTTAACCTTGATGCCCAATCCCAGTTATTAAGAAAACTAAAAAAAGCAGCATCTGATGGGGTATCTAGAGCCGTAGAAAAAACCGTAGAGAAAGAAGTAGAAAAAGCTACTCAGAGGCAACTAGAAAAAACTTTTAGAAACCTTTACGGGGACGGTGATAACAATGGTGATTCCGAAAATGGGCAGGGATCTACTGACAATCCTTCTTATGATTTCAGTAAGGTGATGGGCTCAATCAACATGAATGTCGACACAGAAAGCGAATACAGCTTTTCAGGGGTGGCCATAATGGAAATCAAGAGTACAAATGAAAAAGGAAAAGAAGAAGATCCAGTGATATTCAATTCCTTTTTATCTGACAACCCCAATTATTATGGGATGGAATTTATTGATCCAGACCAAAAGAATAAAAATGAAAAATCCGTTATTATAATGGATCATAAAAATAAAGCTACCATTATATTGGTGGAAAATGACGAAGAAAAATCCAGCATGGCATTTGGAATGGACTGGGGAGGAATGATGGAGAACTATTCGGAAAGTACTGACAACAATCCAATTGAAAATGCCTCATTTGAAAAAACAGGCAATACCAAAGACATTCTAGGTTACACCTGCGAGGAATATAGTATGACTTCTGAGGATTCGGAAGGCAGCTATTGGATAAGCAAAGACCCTATAGAAGGGCTAGAAGGGTTTTGGAGTAAAAACAGTCCCTTTGTAACCAAAAAAATGAAGGAACAAAACAGTACTTTTTATGGCAGTTTTCCTGAAGGAAACATCATGGAAATGACCTTTAAAGACAAAAAGGAGGGTAATACCTCAGAAATGAAAATAGTAAAAATTGACAATTCTAAACCTACAAAATTTGATTTGGCAGACTTTCCAAACCCAATGAAGGCAGCTAATTAATTCTTTAAATTCAAACACGGAAATTGATCGTATCTATTATAGTAGCCAAAGCTACCAACAATGCCATAGGCCTAAAAGGCGATTTACCCTGGAGGCTTCCTGCAGACCTTAAACATTTTAAAAATGTAACTTCGGGTCATCATGTGATAATGGGGAGAAAAACCTTTGAATCCTTAAAAAACCCTCTTCCCGGCAGAACACACATTGTAATCAGCAGTAATACCAATTATAGGGTTCCTGAAGGTCATGAAGTAGTACACAGCTTGGAAGCAGGCTTGACCATAGCAAAACAGAAGAACCTTGATAAAATCTATATTTTAGGCGGAGCTGAAATTTACAAATTGGCTTTACCTTTTTGCCAAGAAATGATCATTACAGAAATAGAAGCAGAACCGGAAGCAGACACCTTTTTCCCGGATTTCAACCATCAGGACTGGACGATTACTGAAAAAAGCAACCATTCCAAAGACACAAAAAACCCATTCAACTATTCGTTTGTCACCTATAAGAGAAAAGATGATGCTTAATGAGCGAATTTCATTAATTGAGTTATAAATTTCGCCCTTTATTAAACATTACTGATAGGAAACAATTAATTTTGAATTTACAAAAGGTTAAATCCGTGTCAAATGCATAAACCTGTTACAGCAGAAATCATATCCATAGGTGATGAATTACTTTATGGCCAAATCCTCGACACTAATAGCAAATGGTTGAGTGAAGAAATGGATAAAATTGGTGTTAGAGTCATACGAAAAACCACCATTGGAGATGATCCGGAGGCTATGATTCAAGCCTTTAAATTAGCATCAAAGAAAGCCGATATTATTTTGATGACAGGTGGCTTAGGACCTACCAAAGACGACCTAACCAAAAATGTATTGGCAGAATTTTTCAATTCATCAATGAAACTTTTTCCTGATGCACTTGAAGATGTCCGCCATTTTTTTGAAAGCAGGGGTCGTGAATTGTCCCCAACAAACCGAAGTCAGGCATACCTTCCTTCCAACTGCACCTATATTCAAAATGCAGTAGGAACAGCCCCAGGAATGTGGTTTGAAGAATATAAATCCGTATGGATGTCAATGCCAGGTGTGCCTCATGAGATGAAATACCTCATGGAAAACGCAGTAATACCTAAAATAAAAGAAAAATATAAACTACCTGTAATCTACCATAAGGTAATAAAAACCATTGGAATAGGTGAAAGTTGGTTGTCAGATATAATTTCTGAATGGGAGGATCAACTACCTTCACACATACGTTTGGCTTATTTACCATCCTTGGGAGAGGTAAAACTTAGACTGACAGGGTTTGGTAATTCTTTTGATCTAATTGTAAAAGAAGTTGATGAGGAAATTGACAAATTGGAGCCATTAATTTCCAAGTACATTTATGGATTTAATACTGACACAATCGCTTCAGCAATAGGTCAAACCTTGATTCAAAATAATGAAAACATAGCTATAGCCGAAAGTTGTACAGGAGGCTATTTATCTCATGTGGTAACAAGTATACCGGGAGCAAGTAACTATTACAATGGAGGAATTATACCATATCACAATGCATTTAAGGAAAACTTGCTTGATGTAGACCCTGTTACCTTATCTACAAAAGGAGCAGTAAGCGAGGACACAGTAATTGAAATGAGCAAGCAAGTTAGGCTTAAATTTAAGTCTACTTATGGGCTTGCCACAAGTGGTGTCGCCGGCCCTGGAGGTGGAAGTAAGGAAAAACCCGTTGGTCTTGTTTGGATTGCTTGCCATGATGGTGAAAAATGCCTGACACGCAAGTTGCAGCTCACAAAAGACCGACTGATCAATATTCAGTTAACAAGCACGGCTTCTTTAAACTTATTGAGGGAGACAATATTACAAAATAGAAAATAAAATTTAGGGGTTTTCCTTTTGTAAACCAATTACTAAATTTTAGTTTTATAGCTAGGGAGATTTTAAAAATAAGCAAAAGCTATGGCAACAGTGGAAATGGTGATGCCCAAAATGGGAGAGAGCATTATGGAAGGCACTATTCTTTCATGGCTAAAAAAAGAAGGGGATCGAATAGATCAGGATGAATCGGTACTGGAAGTAGCTACTGACAAAGTAGACACTGAAGTTCCTGCTACCCACTCTGGCGTTTTAAAAACTATACTTGCCAAGGAAGGCGAAATAATTGAAGTAGGTAAACCTATCGCTATAATTGAGGTAAAACTCGAAGATATGGAGGAGATTAAAACTACTGATGATCTGGAAAAACCGGCCATTGACCTTGAAGAGAAAGAACTATTGCAAGATGTACCTGAGTACACCTCACTAATTTTAGGAAAAGAATCCTATAGCGAGCCAGAAGAGTTAGAAGATAAAAGGTTTTATTCTCCATTGGTACAGAGCATCGCCAATCAGGAAAATGTAAGTTCTTCGGAACTGGCTGAAATAACTGGAACCGCAAAAGGCGGAAGGGTAACTAAAAAAGACATCTTGAACTACCTGGCAAAAAGGAATACTCCTCAGCCACCAGCCTTTTCAGATGGGGATAACGAAATCCTAGAGATGGATAGAATGCGGAAGATGATCGCCCAACGTATGTTGGATTCGAAAAACATTTCTGCGCATGTTACCTCCTTTGTGGAAGCTGATCTGACAAACATTGTATTTTACCGAAACCGTATAAAAGACGAATTTCAGGCTAAAGAAGGAGAGAAAATAACCTTCACTCCATTCTTTGTTCAAGCCATAGCCAAGGCCCTGAGAGACTTCCCAATGATGAATATTTCCGTTGAAGGAGATAAAATCATAAAGAAAAAAAACATCAACATTGGGGTTGCCGTAGCCTTAGCAAATGGGAATTTAATCGTACCTGTTATTAAAAATGCTGATCAATTGTCTCTTTCTGGCCTGTCCAAAAAGATCAATGAATTAGCACTGAGAGCTAGAAACAACCGATTGAGTGCTGAAGAACTAAAAGGAGGGACGTATACACTATCAAATATAGGCTCATTTGGAAACATTATGGGAACTCCCATAATTGTTCAACCACAAGTAGCTATTTTGGCAGTAGGTACCATTACTAAGAAACCTGCGGTTATAGAAACACCTACTGGTGATTTGATAGGTATTAGACATAAAATGATCTTATCACATTCATATGACCATAGGGTAGTTGATGGGGCACTTGGAGGAATGTTTGTTAAAAAGGTTGCTGATTACCTTGAATCATTTGATACGAAAACCCTTATTTGATTTGGTTTTCTTTTAGCAAGATGCAGTTTTTGATTCTCTCTACGATCTGATGAATCTTTACTGGTTTGGTTAGGTAATCATTCATACCTATGTTCATTGCCAGCTCGATGTCTTCCTTGAACACACTAGCGGATAAACCAACGATCATCATTTTTCTGCCATTAGGCATAGATCTGATGATTTTTGTTGCATCCATCCCATTCATTCTCGGCATTTGATTGTCCATAAATACCAAGTCATAACTTTTTTGCTCCACCGCACTTATGGCTTCAACGCCATTTAACGCAACATCAGGATTATAACCCATCTGGGTTAAAAGCATTACCATAAATTTTAGATTTATGTCATTGTCTTCCACTAGCAATACATCTAGGGGATGCTTGTCCGCAAGATTCTCAATGGCTAGGTTCTCATTTTTCTGTGCCGTATTGCTTAATAAATTTAACTTTTGCTCACTAGCTTGGGAAATAAGCGCAAAAGTAAAGGTAGATCCTTGGTCAATTTCACTTTCAATATGCAATACACCCCCCATTAACTCTATTAATTTACTAGCAATGGCAAGTCCCAGACCTGTACCTTTATAATCCCCATTTGAGGCCTGACTTGCCTGGGTAAAAGGCTTAATTAATTGAGGAATCTTGTCTTTAGATATGCCCACCCCATTGTCCTTAACAGTACATGTCAGGATTAAATTTTTGGTAAAAATTAACTCCCCACTAATAATAACATCAATACGTCCTCCTTTTTTTGAGAACTTCACCGCATTGCCTATAATATTAAAAAATATTTGAGCCAACTTGTCTTTGTCCAATACAATCATAGCTGGCACACTTTTTTCAATTTTTAGGTTGATCACTAAATCTTTCTGAAGGGCCATCCCCGCAAAAACATTGATGATCTTATCCATTTCCATTGCAAAATCCATTGCAACTGGATCCAATTCCATTTTACCCGCTTCAATTTTGGAGTAATCAAGAATGTCATTTACGATATTTAAAAGAGATTCCCCGGAATCTCCAATTATCGATAATAATTCATTTTGTTTTTTTGATAGCGGCGTTTTAAATAATAAACCTGTAATCCCCAAAAGCCCATTTAAGGGAGTTCTGATTTCATGACTCATATTGGCCAAAAAGCTTGACTTTTCTCTATTTGCCAATTCAGCAGCCTCTTTTGCTTCACTTAGACCCCGCTCCCATAGTCTTTGTCCTGTAATGTCACGCCCAACAGAAATCACTCTTTTTTCATCTAGTTTAAAGAACCTAACCTCAAAGTATCTCCTACCTATATCTAGTAGCAAATCGAGTTCCTCAGTTTGCATTTTTCCGGTTGAAATGACTTTATTAAATGCCCGCATTGCTTTTTCACCTGCCTCGCCTGTCAGAACCTCATCAATTTTCTTGCCCAGTGATTCTTTTGGGTTCACAATCAACAACTCCTCATGTTGGACATAATAATCAAGATACACTCCTTGGTTATTGTATATGAAAATAATATCAGGAAGGCTATTTAAAACAGAACGCAGTCTATTTTCGCTTATAATAAGTTCTTGATCAGCCTTATACTTTGCATTGATGTCAGTAAAAATCCCAACCGAACCTATATAATCTTTGTCTTCATTATAGATTAATTTCTCAAAAACCTTCGCCCTAATAGGACCTTCATCTTTCTTTTCGGAGGTGAACTCAAAAGAAAAAACTTCTTTTTTCTGCTCAATATGAAGACTCCTTTTTTCCAGAAAATCAGCTTTATCTCCAAGGATAAAATCTTTAAGCTTCTGATTCACCAATTCATCGGGCTGATTACCTAAAACCTCTTTAACATTTTCACTGACTTGATAAATTACATCCTCTTTATTTTGGTAATAAATAAAACCTTTGGACTGTTGAAGTAATATCGTTTGCTGTTTTAAAAGTTGATTGAGGTGTTTGGATTTTTTCTCCAAAAACAGGTTGTTTTCATTGGTGATTTTGAAATATTTAATAATCAAAAAAATCACCAAAGTTAATAGTCCAAACAGTGCAATAAACAAATGGAAATAATTTCCAAAAATGGCAGAATCAATGGTGTTTTTTTCCTGGGCAAAAGCAAAGGCATATTTCCCTTTTAGATGCGTTAAGGTAAAAGGATATTGAACAAGGAGGAACTCCTGTGGGTCTGCATTGTATACATTTGAAATAAACGCTGAATAATCACCTCTAATCCCCTTATCAATTTCCTGAATAATGTTTTCATGAATTAATTCATCTTGAAAAAACATTTGCCCTTCCCCATTAATCTTAAAAAACCTGTCGTTCATGAAGACAAGTTTATCCGTATTGGATCCCAAAAAATAGTTATCCAACAACTGGTCGAAGTATTTAGAAATATTTAATTTTACAATTAGCTTAAAGTCCTCTTCACCTGAAATTACAATAATATCTTCACCCTCATTAAGTTCTTCAATCGAACTTGAATTAATTGAAGTAACCGACAGCTGATTGGGTTCATTAATTTGATAAACTTGTGCAAAATCATCTTTTTCAATAATTAGGCTATCTATCAAGTTCAGGTAATTATTCAACAACTCCCTAATATTTAACTCATTTAACTCTTTCGAAGCATCATTATTTTCCCATCGCGCATTGATTTTTTGTGTATTGACAAAAAAGGCCAGGTCTTCATCAAGGTTGCGGAGGTTTGCCTGTGCTTCATTTGCAGCGTATTCTAGCTGCTTGTTTAAAAAAAAATTCCTGTTGTCTATTAAATTATTTGATATTGAATTATAAAAAAACACGGCTAAAGTAAGCGTTATCAAAACCGCTCCTCCACCGAGCCCAATCAACCACCAAAACCGCTTGGGTTTAAGCTGTCTTTTTATTTTATTCTCCTGATATTTCCCTGTATTAGTCATGAATATCTACCAAATACCAATCCATAACATTCAATTTTCTACTGTACGCTTCAAAAGGCCTTCCTTGCAATTCAAACTTTTGATAATTTTCTTTCTCCAACAAAAATTTAGATGCCATTCTACGTACTTCCTTACTTTTGCTCTTGTAGAGATTAAAATCTTCCTTTCTGAAACTATCTGTATTAACCGTTTGTAGGTAGGTATGATTTTTTAGCGGAGGCATATTTAGTGCCTTAATTGCCTCCTCTCCCCCTGCAACTATGACACCTTGACTATCTATGATAACCAATTTTTTATCCGAATTACTTAAGAATCTTCGCATTAGTTCCGACACGGTTATATCTAAGCCTAACACACCCTTTAGCTCGTCCTCATAATATACTGGCTGAATCAAAGAAAGGATCCACCCTCTTCCCATTGGATCAATATAAACTTCCTCAACCCAAACCGATTTCCTTGTGGGGTTTCTCAGTTCATCTCCCAAATAATAGAAATTAAACGAGGTAAAGTCCACATCTGGTTCGACAGTATTGAAAACATAAGGTGGGTAAAGCCTACTAAAATTACTCGCTGAATTAAAATACACCTGACTTACCAAAGGTCTTTTATCAATGAATTCTTTAAATGCACTGTCCAACTTCTCAGTCCAATAAACTTCTCTTAAAGCTATTTCCTTATTTTCCGTAGAGAGTGAAACGAAAACGGTACTTGCATCAATCTTATCACCAGATTGATGCAAGACACCATTTTGAACCTTTACATATTTATTTTTATCACCATTCTGAGCTAGTTCATTAATCCCCCCCTGTTCATATAGATAAGTCGATAATATTGCTAATTCTTTGATATCAGCTTCTAATGGCAAAAGATCAGCTTCAACAATTCGAATAATTGAATCTAATAATAATATATGATTATCAATTGGTTCCTTAACATCCGATTGACAAGAAGAAGATAACAAAAATATCAAAATGTTTACAAAAAATAAATACTTCATCTTTAAATAATTAAATTAAGACAAATTTAGAAATTTTTTGTAGCATTTTGAAGTGATTGGTGCATTTCATCAAACCTTTTTTTGACTTCTGTAAAAAAAGCGCCCTCCATTAGGGAGTCCAAATCCTTTTCTTCCAAAACTTCCATTGCCGGGATCTTGTAAGTCTGTTCTAAATTACCTAACTCAAACTTTAGTATAAATTTGTTATTCCATTCAAATAAACTGATCCTTATACCTTCTATACTACTTTCTCTAACTACCCTCATACAGGTTTCTTTATTTCGGTAGAATAGCTGATCTCTGACTTCAAACTTGAAGCAACGGAACAATATTTATCTACCGCCAGCTTAATAACCTTTTCAAACTCCAATTCGGTGGCATCAGAAGAAGTGAGAATAAAATGCAAATGAATAGATTTATAAAAAGCAGGAGTTCCATCATTCCGAATTCCTTCGGCTTTGATCTCAAAATTATCAACCTGCTTTCGCTTCTTTTTCATCATCAATACAGCATCAACGGCAGAACATCCAGCTAAGCCAGAAAGCAACAATTCCATAGGTGATTGAAATTTCTTTTCAGCACCATCATACATGTCCATTTGAACCTTATTTCCTTCAGGATTAATTGTTTCATATTCCTTATCAGCAATCATCCGAAGTGTTATTTCTTTCTTATTCATTAAAATTGTTTTATGGTTTTTACTCTTTGCTATTCGATTAAAATCAAAGCCCTAAATTGACAATATATTTTATTGCATATATTGTAATCTCCTACCCATTAAACAAGGAGGTAATTAAAAGATCAATTGCATTTTTTGGGTTAATAGGGCGAAATTAAGCAAGCTTAATCTTTTATTTAAGCATTATAACTTTAAGATTATAATTTTCGATCCTTTGGCAAGCGATTTACCTAATAATTAATAAAATTTAACGTCTAATCCTTAAAATAGATTGGTAAATCGAAGATTTCTTTACGATTATTCCTCAATTTTTATAAAAAATAAAATGAAAATGAAAAAATGTTCTCTATTCCCATTCCGAGAAAGCAATTCAAGTAAGAGTAGAACTTTAACATGGTAACAATCCTTTAAAGTCAGCCTTATTTTTGTTATTTTCGCATTCTATTAACTATTGAACATCTATTGAGGAACCTGAGTAAAAATAATTTTTACCTTTCTTAAAAATTGTATTTTTTCCAGACATTTAATTTTGTCAAGCCTTTATTTAAAATTCAACAGCAATGAAGAACCATATAAACATTGTAAGCCCTGAGGAGGCTGTAAAATGTGTTAAGAGCAATCAAAGAGTATTTGTTCATGGAAGCGCTGCTACTCCAACAGTGTTACTGCATGCATTGGAAAAGAGGAAGAACGAGCTAAAAAACGTAGAGGTAGTTTCGATTACTACTCTGGGAGAAATGCCTTTAACGCATGAATCCTGTAAAGGCAGCTTTTATTTAAACTCTTTGTTTGTCTCACAAAACATAAGAAATGCAGTCAACAGTGACCAAGGTGGTTATGTACCAGTTTTCCTTAGTGAAATAGGCCGATTGTTTAGGCAAAACATCATGCCTTTAGATGTGGCATTCATCAACGTATCTCCACCAGACCAACATGGTTATTGTTCCTTAGGTACTTCTGTAGATGTAGCAAGGCCAGCAGTGGACACTTCTCAAATTGTAATTGCTCAAATCAATAAACAAATGCCCAGAACAATGGGCGATGGACAGATTCATGTCAGCAAAATAAATGCTGCCATCCTAGTAGATGAGCCTCTACCAGAAGTAAACTACTCCAACAAACTCCAGGAAGCAGACTTTAAAATCGGAAAATACATTGCAGAGTTAATCGATGACCGGTCTACCTTGCAATTGGGCATTGGAGGAATTCCAGACGCAGTATTAAAATCCCTCACTAGCCACAAGGATTTAGGTATCCATACAGAAATGTTTTCTGATGGTGTTATTGACTTATTAGAATCTGGTGCAATCACCAACAAATACAAAATAAAACATCCCGGGAAAATTGTTTCGTCCTTCGTAATTGGAACAAAAAAGCTTTATGATAGTATCCATGACAACCCAGCCTATTCATTTCATGAAGCGGCCTACGTTAATGATACTGCCGTGATAAGAAAAAACCCAAAGGTAATTTCCATTAACTCTTGTCTGGAAATTGATTTAACTGGCCAGGTTTGTGCTGATTCCATAGGTAGTTACCAGTATTCAGGTGTAGGTGGTCAAATGGACTTCATTAGAGGTGCCGCACTATCAGATGGTGGTAAGCCAATAATGGCTTTGCGAGCGATCACCAATAAAGGCCAATCTAAAATTGTACCTTTCTTAAAACAGGGTGCAGGCGTGGTCACTACCAGGGCACATGTTCATTATGTAGTAACCGAATATGGAACAGCATACCTTTACGGGAAAAATCTATGTCAAAGAGCACATGAATTAAAAAAAATTGCAGCTCCTCAACATCAGGAGGATTTGGATAGGGCAATCTTTGAAAGGTTTGGTAATTTTATTTATCCTCTCAGTTAAGGTGAATTTAACCGGGTATTCTAAAATGAGAAATGGACCTTCTTTCCGGTAATGAAACGATGAGTGGCAAAAACCACAAAATAAAACCTTTATAGACTAAGTTTTTATCAATAATTGCTAAAAATTAAATCGTTTGGCAAAGTTGGGTTTCTATCGCTTGAAATATAAAATGAAGTGAGACCCAGCTTCGGTCTTACTTTCCATTTTTAACATGCCCCCATTAAGGTCAAGAAATTGCTTTACAAGCAATATCCCCAAGCCTGTGCCTTTTTCATTGGCGGTCCCTACCTTAGAAGGCATTCGGGTGTAACTTCTGCTATTGATCAAATTATGGTAATGTTCATCAACACCAACACCTGAGTCCTCAATATGGCAAATCACATAAGACTCTTCAAGCACATAGTAAACTTTTATAATACCATGTTCAGGTGTGAATTTAATGGCATTCCCTATTAAATTTTGAAGGATAATCTTTAGCTGAACCCTATCAATCCTTATAAAAATCCTTTTATTTTCATTATGCTCCGCATTTAAAGATTTGGTCTTTATTTGAAAACTATAGCCTATCAACACCTCACTAACGACCTCAGCCAGATCAACATCTGACGGATTAGGCTCCAGGCCATCCAATTGACTGTTCGCCCATTGCAAAAGTTCATTGAGCATAATTTCCGTATTTTCCACCTGCAATGTCAAAAGACCATAGGCTTCATTTTCATCATCCTCATTGAAATAACCTTTACCTTTCATTTCTAAAAGTTGCTTGATTGAGTTTATAGGAGATCGCAAATCATGAGATATAATACTTAACAGTTTGGTTTTAGCTAAATTAATTTCCGATAAATTTTTATTCTGTTGACCAATGTAATTTTTTTGTTTTTCAATGGCCCTGTTTTTCTTCTCCAAAGACTTATTGAATTTCTCCTTCAATCTTATTGTTTTTCTGAAAAAATAAACAGTGAAGCCAAGGAACAATATTAGGAGGGACAAAAAGACTAATAGCCTATTACGTTGTTTTAGTACCGCCTGATCTATTTCACTTTCTGCCTTCAATTTTTCATTTTCCGCTTGCGACAACTTAAGGTGAAGCCTTGCTATCTGCCTGCTTTTTTCTTCATTATAAAGACTGTCGGTATAAATTTGACTAAGCTCCAAAAACTCATAAGCCTTATCAAATTTCCCTTTCGCCTTATAAATGGCACTAAGCAATTCGGTGATCTTTTGCAAATCCCAATTAGCACCATGAAACTCTGCAGTACTCAAAGCCTCTTTGCCTAAAACCAATGCTTCATCTAAGTCACCTGTTTCAAGTTTTAATTGAGCCAACCCGGTTAAAGCAAAAGTCTTTTCCCAATTGGTGAGCGAAGAACTGTCTTCAAGGACAAGTCTGTATTTTGACAAGGCTTTATCAAATTCTCCCATTTCAAAATAAACCTGAGCCATCCTATTATTCACCATAGAGTTTAGGCTTTGTTTTGGGAAATTGACCAAAAACTCAAGTGCTATATCTAGATGAGACATGGCTTTTTCAAGCTCAAACAATTCATTATGAAGAATCCCTAAGTTAAAATGGTTTCTTGCCAACCTTACACTGTCTCCATGTATGGTGTTAATCCCTATACATTCTTCAAATAAACCCTTGGCCAATTCAAACTCTCTTTCCACCATCAAAACAAGAGCCCTGCCATTCATTGCATACTCTTTTTGAGAGATAAAATCACCCTGAACCGCGTAATCAAAGGCCTCCAAAAATCGCCTAAGCGCGAGTTCGTAATCACCTGAGATGTAATAGACAGTTCCTTCCTGATTGTTTATTCTTGCCATCAATTTCGGGTCTTCCACACCCTCAGCTAGCTCTCTAGCCTTCTTTATGTATGCAATAGCCAGTTCTTTTTGATCGTATTGAACAGCCTGCGATTCACTTAATAATGAGTCGATAGCCTGTAAATCAGCGCCATAAAGACATCGAAAAGGCAATAAACAAATAAATAAAAAAAATAAGGTCTTGGGATAAAGCATAAAATAAAACCTGTCAAATAAACTTCAAACTACATCAACTGACATAAAAAGTAACCTTAGCTATTGATTAATTTCTTTGATTAAATCAAAGTTACTATAATAAAGGTAATCAAAACAAGAAAAAAACCATTAAAACATTTTCTTAATCACCTGTTTTTCCGCATAAAACCCACACAACCCGTGACGCCGTAACCAGAAAGAGTAGCGGATGATCAGATGTCATGATGAAAACGCCGAAGTGAAACAATGCAATAGCCGTGACCAGGCCGTTTGGGCCTGAACCAACAACTATTGCATCATAGGATTTCTCTACCATTTAATAATTTATTGCACCTTTTACTTTTTCGCAAGCTCTTCCAAAGCATTAACCAACCTGTCAAGATCAGTAGGACGAGTATAGACATGTGGAGAAACCCGTACAACATTTATATTTTCATAACTAATGGGCGAGGTATGTATTTTATAGGTTTTTAGAAGTGTACTTTCCAGCACTCTCGGCGTCATTCCATCTATAGACACTCCAGCAATAGCACAACTATAGGCAGGCTTAAGCGATGTATGGATATTTACCCCTGGGATTTTTAATGCTCTTTCCGCCCAATAATTTTTCAAGTACCTTGCCCGTTCTTCTTTTCTCTTTTTCCCAATTCCGTTATGAAAATTGATAGCCTCACCTATCCCCTGCTCCAATGGAAAACTCCGGGTACCTAGCGTTTCAAATTTTCTAATGTCATCTCTCACAGGGTCTGCATCACACAATAAAGGCCAAACTTTTGCTATATGCTCCTTTTTTATCCACATCATTCCTGTACCAATAGGTGCTGAAAGGTATTTATGCAGGCTAGTTCCAAAATAATCCGCTTCCAAATCAGGTATATTAAAATCCAGCAAGCCAAAAGAATGCGCTCCATCAACTATTACTTCTATACCTTTTTCATGGGCCATTTGGCAAATTTTCTTAACAGGCATTATCTGTCCCACCCAATTGATAACATGTGTCACATGGATGATCTTTGTTTTTGAAGAAATGGCTTGCCTGTACATGTCAACGATGGTTTGGTCATCTTCGATTGGAAAATCAAAAGACAATTGCTTGTAAACGATGCCTTCTCTCAAAGCACGTTGTTTCCAGGCATTCATCATGTTGGGATAATCTTGTATGCTGCCTATTACTTCATCCCCCCTATTTAAGTCTAAACCATGTATTATGGTATTCAACGCCTCAGTGGCATTTCTATTGATAGCAATTTCTTCAGGATCACATCCACCCAACAGGGCTAGTTTCTCTCTTAAGGGCTCTCTGCCTTGATCAAGGATTCTCCACATATAATAAGACGGGGCCATATTGGCCATTTTATCATAACGGTCTACAGCATCCAAAACCAATTGCGGGCTAGGTGATACACCACCATTGTTGAGGTTCAAAACTGGAGAGGAACTTGCAGGGTAAGCCTGCTGTATCAAGGACCAATAATCCTCATTACTGGCTATTTCTGCTGGACTTAGGTCTTTATAAAGATTGGCTTTTTTTTCAAAATCTCCTGCATAAAGTTGATTAAACAGGCTTCCTGATGAAAATGCTCCGGCTAATACAATTGATTTTTTAAAAAAACTTCTTCTTTGTGGACTATTTTTCATGTTTTTCTTTTTATTCCGGGGTAATTCTATTTCACGGAGATACTGGTTAATGTAAAATAGGTATCTGGGCATTTCAGGCATGCAAAATACTACAATTAATCCAAAAATAAAGGCAGTCCAGCCAACTGTATTAAACCCAAAAGCTTCTGCTTTGTAACTTGATTCAATTAGCTCTTTGCTCGTTTTTTTAGGAGGCAATGTACACCCAATGGGCATAGCACTTTTATGAAAGATAATAAAGAAGCATTAAACTGCTGAACTTTAATTTTTCACATCCAATTAACAAGCCTTTTTCACCAGATTGCTGGTGAAATTATCAATTATAGCTCAGAGGAATTACCTAGTGGTTGTTGTTGAAATAACCTGGCAAATGCAGTTACATTGGGGTAAACATTCATTTCATCAAAAACATCTTCGGCTGAAAAAAAACGAATCTCCTTACATTCATCTGTGGCCTGAAAATTCAAATTTTCTAAACTGGTCTCGTACATCACGTTGGCTATAAACACACCATTATGATTTTTGACAGTAAAAAAATAACAAGGCTGGGTTGCGATATGGGTGATTTTCAATTTCATTTCTTCCCAAATCTCTCTTTGCAAGCCTACTAGAGGAGCTTCTTCAAAATCCAACCCTCCTCCAGGTAATTCCCAGAAGCCATTGACCTCCCTCACAAGCAAAAAACGATTTTTTTGATCACGTATCAAAGCCTTTACACTTACCCGGTAAAAGCATTCAGGCACTTCTATTTCCATCTTTCTTACCTTATTTATCCAACCAAGCTACCTTTTGAGCGGCATCATGTTCTTTACCAATAATATCTCTGTAGAGTTCAGGCCGACGTGCATTTCTATAGCGGTATCCTCCAGCTAGCTCTAGTTTCTCTTTGGTAAGGTTGGCGATTACAAAATCATTATTAAGTTTTCGACATTCTCCAATGACATCCCCAAATGGATCTATGATCATGGAGCAACCATTTTTTAATTGATCATCATCCATACCTATTGGATTGGAAAAAACCACATAAATACCATTGTCATAGGCCCGGGCAGGCAACCACTTCATTAGCCAATCCCTTCCTTTCATACCGTCAAACTCAATCCTTAATGAGGTAGGATCTTTGGCTCTGTTTTTCCAAAGTTCAGGAGCTACAAATCCTGCACCTGGCCTGGTGGAAGGTGTGCACATAGTAACATGAGGCATGAAAATGATTTCCGCTCCCAAGAGGCAAGTCGCTCGTACATTCTCAATTATATTATTGTCATAGCAAATCAAAATCCCACATTTCCACCCTTTGTAATCAAAAACACAATAGTTAGAGCCAGGTTTAATATTTGGATTAATAAATGGGTGTAATTTATGAAAATTGGCCTGAAGTCCATCGGCATCTACACAAACATAGGATTTGAAAATTTGCCCCTTATCATCCTTCTCAAAAAGACCCGCCAAAATCGTGATTTTATTCTTTTTCGCTATTTGTTTCAGTCGCTGGACACTAGGCCCGGCAGGAATGAATTCAGACAACTCCAACATTTGTTCCCTGTTCAGTTTCCTAGCGAAGGAATAACCCGTAATCGAACACTCGTGAAAAGCAATAACATCAGCACCTTCTACGGCTGCTTTCTTGCTTAAATCGTCTATAATGTCAAGGTTATAAGACTTGTCCCCACTTCTATTTTCAAATTGAGCTGTAGCTATTTTTATGTCCATATAAATTCTGTTTACAAGTTTTTTGGTTATCAATTTTACTAAACATTTCCTGTTCGGCTATTAAAAATAAACATTCATTCTAATAGAAATGACCATACCTTTTTCTCAGCGATCCTAAATCCAACTAAAGTCAAATTTAAGCTTTATGCAAAGCCTCAAACCCTAAGATAATAGCTTTTTAACCCGGATTATGTAATAGGATTTCTCCGACCGACAATGGTCAGGGGTGAAGCCTGTCCCGTGTTTACGGGAAGTGTTGCAATCGCAAAAAAATCAGGCTGTTTGGAGATTTTAGCACGTAATAGATTGTCTATTGCATATTTCGGGTTTAATAAGCGAGTATAGCAAAAACTGGTAAATGATCAGATGCATAGGTTTCTGGGATCACTTCATGATGGTTCACTGTAAATGCATTTTGCGGCTTAAAAAAAATAAAATCTATTGCCTTTGTGGGCTTATCTACTGGAATCGTTGGTGGACACTCTCCAGCACAGGTTCTAGCGAAGGTTTTGTCTATAGAATTTATCGCTTCCGAGCCTATCACAGCATTAAAGTCTCCTGCAATAATTACAGGTATGCCTTCCTTTTCAAAATAGGCCGTCACTTCTTTTGCTTGTTGGGCAGAATTAGTAGCACTACTAAAATCAAGATGAGTGGACGCAAATTTTATTTTTTTATTGCCCGGCAAGGTGATTTGTATGCCTAAAATTGCTCTTGGCTCCGTTCCAACTTCGGCAGATAATTGTAGAAAAAAACTATCTTCTATAGGAAATTTAGAAAGTATGGCATTTCCATATCCCCCTCCTTGAAATGGTATGGATTGCTTAAAATAATAATTCAAGCCCGTTAGCCTGCCTAGTTCTTTGGCCTGATTTAAGTCAATGCCAGAACGTCTGGAATTGACATCCACTTCCTGAAGTGCTACCAAATCCGGATCAGATGCCATTATCACTTTTGCAATGGCCTCCAAATCAATAAAATTGGGTTTGGAAGGAGGATTGGCATGATGAATATTGTAAGCCATCACCTTCAAATTACGTTCCTGCTGTGCTACTACTCGAATAGAAAAAAACGAGGCCATAACAATGGTGCCTAAACAAAAACAAAGTGGTAGAAAAGCTGAATTATTAAAAGAAATTCTCATAAAATAAATCTTAGTTTATTTAATTAAACGACTCACCAAAGTTACCATTTACATGTTATTTTTATTTGATGTCTACAAGCAATTATTACCGTTAAAATTATTTACCTCCGATAACAAGCCCTAATCAGATCAAATCCACTTAACAAAATCAGGATAAAGAAAATGTATCCTACTAAGATTAAACTGGGGGAATTTTGATGAAGTTAATCGATACAATAAGATAGGAATGTAATTTGACCAACTTGCTTTTTAATCAGTATTCTTCAAGACATAAAATTATAAACGCATATAAATAAAATTTTTAAATATATCGATCTTAAAATCAATTACATCACCGATTAATAGTGTTTAACCATGTTTTCGAAATAAAAATTTATTAAGCCACTCTACCTTAAATTATAAGCAGCCCTTTAATTTTAAAATTCCAACTTTCACATAATGAAAAATGCTATATAAATGATTTATTTTGATTATCGAATATTATGATGGACTTTTCCACGCGGACAACATAAAAATTACAAGGGCTTTTCTTAGGAAATACTTGTAATTTTCTTTAAAATCACCCTTTAATAGAATGAATTACCCCTAATGAGTATTTCCGATTACAAAGATCCAGAAAGGGACGCAAATTGGTTGAAAGCTGTAAATGCTATTCAAACATTGGGCAGTATGCCTGATATAAATTTTGATGATGTAACCGAATTAGTTGCGGATACATGTCAAACACCAATTGCATTGGTGACGATTCTAGACAAAAATAGGATTTGGTTTAAATCGAAAATAGGGTTATCAAAAAGTGAATTATTACGCAAGGATAATGAAGGCTTTCATTTCCTCATAAAAACCGGGGTTTCAGAAATTGAAGACTTTTCGAAAGAGGATAATTATTCTGGTGGTAAACTTGAATTTGAAGGTAAACCTATTGCATTCTATCAAGGCTTTCCAATTCTCTCCGAAAATGGATTCCCTATAGGTTCATTGTGTGTAATGGACTTTAAACCTCGTAAACTTCAGATCAACCAAATAAAAACCCTGAGGGTATTGTCAGGGGAGGTTCAAAAAAGAATTGAATTAAGTTTAAAAAATCACGACCTTAACTTCTTCACCAAAAAAACAGGAAACGCACTTAAAAACGTCGGGGACATTGTTTTCTTAATCGATAGAAACTTTGCTATTACGGACTATTTCACAGCAAAAGACGAATATTTAAAATTTTCCCCTAATGTATTTATTAACAGGAAAATAAGTGACTTAGACTTTCCTCCAGAAACAAAGGTTTTGTTTGAGAAACTATTTAAATATGCTATAGAAACCGAAAAAATCCAACAAAAGGAATACAGCCTTGAAATCAATGGTAAAGTAGAATGGTTTGAGGTTAGTTTTGAAAAATTGTCTACTTCAGAAAATGAAGTGATCTGTATTGTTAACAATATAAGTCATCAAAAAAGCGAAGAGATAAAGGCTCAAGACAACATAAAAGAATACCGAGATTTCTTCGAGAATACCCAAGGGTTAATGGTAAAGCACGACTTAGAGGGAAATATTTTGCACATTAATAAGTCAGGAGTCAGGATATTAGAATACACAGTTGAGGAGCTTTTGACGATGAATATGTCAGACTTGGCCCAAAATCAAGACAACTATCTTGACTATTTAGTTAAAATAAATACGAATAAAGCATTCAATGGAATCGTCAGACTCACTTCTAAGTTAGGTAATGTCGTTACATTTCAAATAAACAATGTATTGTTCGAACCATTATTTGGTAAGTCTTTTGTACTATGTAATGGTATAGACATCTCTCAAGCACTTAAGGCACATCAGGAATTGGAATCCGCCGCTGTTTCAATCAATAAGGAGAGGTCACTTTTAAGAACCATCATAGACAATATTCCAATAAACATTTACACCAAAAACATCGAATTTGAAAAAACGCTCATCAATAAAAAAGAGCTGGAATATCTAGGTCTTGAAGATGAATCAGAAGTTTTAGGGAAAAAAGATGAAGAATTATTTAACTCTGTAACGGCCAGAGAGTCTAGAACTGAAGATGAAATGGTGATAAAGAAAGGCCGGTCCATCATTAATAAGGAAGTCGTTCAAGTTCAAAAAAATGGAAATAAAAGGTATTGCTTAATCTCTAAATTACCTCTAAAAACAGAAAATGATGAAATAATTGGTATGGTCGGCATCACCAATGACATTAGCGAAAGAAAAAAGGCCGAAATGGCTTTATTGGAAAATGGGAAGCGGCTCAATGCCATTATTTCAAGCACCAATACGGGAACATGGGAATGGAACATGCAAACGAACCAAATCCTAGTCAACCAAAGGTTTTGGGAAATCATTGGTTATACCATTGATGAGCAAACCATCCTTTTTCAAAAAGACTGGGAAAAATTGTGCCACCCTGATGATTTAAAAGAAAAAGAGAATGGTCTAAATAAGCATTTTACTAAAAAAACCGATTTTTACCAAAGTGAAATAAGATTAAAACACAAGGATGGACACTGGGTGTGGGTTTTAGAAGTTGGTAAAGTTTTTTCCTGGGACCAAGAGGGAAATCCTACCCTTATGTACGGTACTTATCAAGACATAAGTGCAAGGAAAGAATTTGATACGCAGCTCAATGAAGCTAAAGAAAGTGCGGAAAATGCTAATAAGGCTAAATCCGACTTTTTGGCCAATATGAGTCATGAAATTAGAACGCCGCTAAACGGAGTTATAGGATTTTCAGACTTATTAATGAAAACACCACTGTCTGAAACCCAACTTCAATACATGAAGACAGTTTACCATTCTGCACATTCTTTGCTAGACTTAATAAATGACATACTGGACTTCTCAAAAATTGAAGCTGGGAAAATGGAATTGTCCATCGATAAGGTTGATATTTTTGAACTAGGTACGCAAGTAACAGACATTATCAATTACCAAGCTCATTCCAAAGGCTTAGAGTTAATTTTGAATCTTTCTCCACATCTACCAAGATTTATCTACGGAGATGATGTCCGGCTTCGTCAAGTGTTGGTAAATTTATTAACGAATGCAATAAAATTTACTGTAAAAGGAGAAGTTGAGTTAAAAGTGGAAATCCTTGATAAGGAGATTCAAACCAATTCACCTATGAAATTTAGGTTTTCTGTAAGGGATACTGGCATTGGCATCTCCCCAGATAAACAACATAAAATCTTTGATGCTTTTTCTCAGGAGGATGCAAGTACTACCAGGAAATTTGGAGGTACTGGACTAGGACTAACCATATCCAATAAGTTGTTAAACTTAATGGGAAGTGAACTTGAACTCAAAAGTGACCAGAATAAAGGCAGTCTTTTTTATTTTGATATTCACCTTAAAGCAGAGCAGGGTGAAGAAGAAAAACACCCTGAAAACTATGGACTAAAGAAAGTATTGGTAGTTGATGATAACCAAACAAATAGGTATTTGGTTAAAGAAATCCTAGAAGTAAAAAACATACAGTGTTTGGAAGCTAGCAATGGCTTGGAAGGTCTCAGCATTTTAGAAAAAGAATGGCCTCTAGATTTAATATTAATGGACTTGAGGATGCCGTTCTTAAATGGTATGGAGACAATAGGGAAGATACGTACTTTAAAAAATGAAACCATCGCTAAAGTGCCAATTGTTTTACTTTCCAGTTCCAGTGACAATGACCTTGACCTAAAGCAGCTTGCTTCTTTTAATGTCAAACACAGATTGATTAAGCCAATTAAAAACCATCAAATGGTTCAAATATTTAGTAAGTTGAATAGCTCAGAAACTGAAGGAAAAACAATAACTCAAGATATCGCAGAGTCGAACGACTTCCTATTGAACCAGGATTTCAGCGTCTTAATAGCCGAGGACAATCCGGTCAACATGAAGTTATCGAAGATAATTTTATCAAAAATAAGCCCTCGCATAAAAATAACAGAGGCAGAAAACGGCTTAATGGCTTACGAATATGTGATCAGCAATAATCCTGATCTTATCCTTATGGACATTCAGATGCCAATAATGAATGGTTACGAAACAGCCAAAGCCATTAGAACCATTGATCATGGTAGAGACATCCCTATCATTGCTTTGACAGCAGGTACTGTAAAAGGTGAAAGAGAAAGATGCATAGAGTCTGGCATGAATGATTATATCAGTAAACCACTGGTTCAGGGTCAACTAACAAAAAGAATTGTAAATCTGCTGAAGACTCGAAACACAGAAGCTCCACAACATGAAAATGAGTCAAAAAATAAATTTACCTACAAACCAGAGCATTTTGACAAAACCCATCTGTTAGATTTGTTTGATGGAGATAAGGAAATAGGCAGGGAGCTTTTAAAGGTGGCCCATGTAAATCTTGAAGAAAACAAGGCAATTCTGGACAAGGCCATTGACAAAAGGGATGCAGAAAAAATAGTAGAGGCCAGCCAGAAATTAAAAAACTCGGCCAGCACTTCAGGTTTTTTTATTCTTTTGCAGCTTACTGAAAATATTGATAAACAAAAGCAGGAGGAACAACTGGTTGATTTAGGTTTAAAAATTCAGGAAGAAATTAATTATTTATTAAAAAACATTGATTCATTGAAATTATAATAGCCTAAATTGGTCTCATAGGTGGATTGGTAAAAATAAAATACCTTTGTTTTATTTTTACCAAGAAAAGGTAACCGTATTTTTTTTCTTACATTTGTTTTTCCTTTGAACAAAAACCACCTAAAAAAATAATATCATGCCGGAGACCAAAATTTTCTCAGGTTCGAACACGCCACTCTTGGCGCAAAGTATTGCCAAAGCTTATGGTCAGGCACTTGGAGACTTAACTTTAGCAAAATTTAGCGATGGAGAAATGTCCCCAAGTTACAACGAATCAATTAGAGGTTGCAATGTCTTTTTGGTACAATCTACGAACCCCTCAGCCGACAATTTATTGGAGCTATGTTTAATGATAGATGCGGCAAAAAGAGCCAGTGCTTACAAAGTATGCGCTGTTATCCCCTATTTCGGGTATGCAAGGCAAGATCGCAAAGACAGACCTAGGGTTAGCATAGCTGCCAAACTTATTGCCAATATGATCACCTCAGCAGGAGCTGATAGAATAATGACCTGTGACCTGCATGCTGGTCAAATTCAGGGATTCTTTGATATTCCTTTGGATCATTTGAATGGATCAGCTATCTTTGTGCCCTATTTGAAAAGTCTGGATTTAGGAAACCTGATTTTCGCTTCGCCAGATGTAGGAGGAGTAGGGAGAACCAGGGCTTATGCCAAGCATTTTGAAGTAGACATGGTCGTATGTGATAAGCACAGAAAAAGAGCCAATGAAGTAGCTTCTATGCAGTTGATAGGAGATGTAGAAGGGAAAGACGTAGTGATGATTGATGACTTGGTAGATACTGCGGGCACTATGTGCAAAGCCGCCCAAATCATAATGGACAAAGGCGCTTCATCAGTTAGAGCCATTGCTACCCACGGAGTATTATCTGGTAAGGCTTATGAAAACATTGAGAACTCAGTTCTTTCTGAATTGGTCATTACTGATACCATTCCAGCTAGTCAGGAATCTTCTAAAATAAAAGTATTAACAGTAGCGCATCTATTTGCCAAAGCGATTCATGCAGTTACCGGAAATACTTCTATAAGTTCGCTATTTATTTAAGCATTCAATATTATTATAACTAAACATTAATTATGAAATCAATTGAGATTATAGGGTTTAAAAGAGCAAATCTCGACAGAAGATCTCTTGACGCAATCCGTGACGAAGGAAATGTTCCTTGTGTAGTTTACGGACCAGGCATCAAAGAACAAATTCACTTCACTTCTCCTGCAATTCTATTCAGGGACTTGATTTACACACCAGAAGTTCACATGGTGGATCTTAATATCGAAGGTACTATTATTAAAGCCATCCTTAGAGAAGCACAATTTCACCCAGTAAGTGAAGTATTGCTTCATGCTGATTTTTTAGCATTCAGTGATGAAAAAGCCATTAAAATGGAAATCCCTGTTAGACCTTATGGTTCTTCTCCAGGTATTATCAAAGGTGGTAAACTTGAGATCAAAACCAGAACCCTTTTGGTAAAAGGATTGGCAAATGATCTTCCTGATGAAATTCCTTTTGATATTTCTACTCTTGAATTGGGTAAATCTGTAAAAGTAGCTGATTTGAGTGTTGAGAAATTTGAATTGCTTAACAGTCCAAATGTAACTATCGCTACCATAGGTATCCCTAGAGCATTGAGAGGCAAAAAAGGTGAAGAAGAGACAGAAAATTGATTTCTGACATCTTAAAATAAAATTATAATCCTGTTCTGTTTTTCACGGAACAGGATTTTTTTATATTCGCTTGAAAATAAAATGCTTTTAAACCCGAAATATGCAATAGACAATCTATTACGTGCTGAA